>Ga0181595_10000078_pt1 | contig 90659 bp, 70 predicted proteins | sample 041ome_7_FD_145604 | JGI IMG/M metagenome (GOLD analysis project Ga0181595, IMG submission 145604) | Coastal salt marsh microbial communities from the Groves Creek Marsh, Skidaway Island, Georgia - 041401AS metaG (spades assembly) | ecosystem: Environmental > Aquatic > Marine > Intertidal zone... | reverse complement strand
AATCGTCGGCGGCCGCCGCCACGGGGGTGATGCCTATACCCTAAAAAAACCGTCGGGGACCCGTTTTTTATGCGTGCTCGTTCGCCCGTAGTCTACGTGCGTCGGACTCGAGATCTTTTTTTTTTTGCGTGTGTGCGTGCGTGTTTTTTTTTGCGGTGCTTCGTATATGGCGCGCGCGCGTGCTCGAATGCGTAAGTCGCGCGCGCCTGAGGGGTGGGTATACATACATCGTGTGGTGTGGGGCGCCGAATGTCCGAACGTCTCGCCGAATGTCCGAACGTCGCACCGGTCGTTGGTTTCGTGCGTCCCGAACGCGGCACTGCGTGCGTCGTCGGACGACGACGACGACGACGACGACGACGACGACGACGGTGGTGAGGGCGTGAGGGTGACGACCGTACGTAGAGTCGCACGACGCGATGGTGCGCGAGACGGCGATCGCGTGCGTCACCGCGGGCGGGCTCTACGCGTTCGGGGATTGGTTTCTCAAGAGCGCGCTGTGCGCCGAGACCCGGGACTTGATTTCCCCGCGCGTTGGGTGCACGTTTGCGACGACGTTCGCGGTGACGAGTTCGATGTTGATGTTGATGTTGTATGAGGTGGCTGGGGTGATGACGAAGGAGTTTTTGCGAGGGCATTGGGCGTTGAATTTGAGGTTGGCGACTGCGGCGTTGCTCGTCGTCGCGCCTTGGCAGATGTTTTTCGGTGCGTTTGAGGCGATGGTGGCGAGGACGGTGGATGTGACGACGGGTGGTGTTGGTGGTGTGGATGGTGTGCGTGAGCGACGACGAGGGCGGGTGAAAGCCATGGCGCTGGCGACGGCAAGTACGGCGATTTTTGTGGTGACGTTTATATCGATGCGCGCGAGCGGGAGCGCGCACGCGCACGTCGCGCGCGATGGTACAGAGATTGCGGGGAAGTGGACGATGATTCGCGTCGTGTCGCGGACGGCGGTGTTGGGTATTTCTTTATTAGGTGTGTTATCGGGGTTTGGTGCGGTGCATTTTCCGTACACCACAATGCGCGTGTTTAACCGCGCCATTCCAGACGCCGAGGTGTCGAGCTTGGAGCGGCGATTAGTGCAAAGCATTGAGACTATTGTCGAGCGCAAAAAGCGTGTGGTGACGTTAAAAAATGATATAGCGCGTGAGGAAAGCGGCGCGGCGGCATCGAGTGCGTCTGCATCGAGTTCAGGGAGTTTATTTGGCAAGCTCACGTCGAGCTTACGTCTCCCCGGACTCGCTCGAGGTCGAGCAAATCAGCTCATCAATTTGAGCTCGGAAATCGATGCTTTGGAAACAGTGAACAAGACTTTGTTTTACGAACTTCACGACGTAAATCTTCAGCGCGAGCGGGCAAAGATCGCGAAAACGCCATACGGAAGGTTCTTGGAGGCGTGCGGCGTCGCCATGTTTGTCGTGTGCTCGTACCGGTTTGTGTTTGGCTTGAAGCGTTTGATCACGCACGCGGCACCGACGACGGATCCAATCACCACTGCTTTGCATTTGTTTTTGGCAAACAAATCCATCGTCATCGACCCAGAAGTCTTATCGCAATACCTCAGCTTGCTTCTCATCGCCTTTCTCGTCGGCAACTCGATGCAAAACTTTGTGCTCCAGCTCACAAAGCTCTTCTTCGCCGTCGGTGGCGGCGTCACCACAAATGCCCTCGTGCTCTTCACCACAGAAATGGTCGGTCTATATTTCTTATCCTCCGTACTCCTCGTACGCGAGCAACTCCCACAGAGTTACCGAGAAGTCGTCACCGAAGCCTTGGGCGCGGATTTAGAGTTTCGCTTCTACTCAAAATTCTACGAGCTCATCTTCATGGCATCGAGCGCGCTCACCGCGCTGCTCCTCTACGCCAGGCACGTCACCGCGGTCAAGTCTGATGATTTGATGTCCTACGCCTCCGCCTCCAATCACTCCGCCTCCCTCCCGACCAAGCGCAGCAGCGTGAAACTCTCCTAGTCGCCCACGTCACCACCACGAGATGGGAGCGTTAGTATATAGAAATCTCTCGTGCGAGCACGTTTCCGCATTCTCTAATACAATGGCGCCGAATGTCCGAGAAAAGTATAGACGTATAGCCATCTCTGTTCCAGCCTGTGAAAAAATCACGACGCGCGTCTTCAATACCATACTGTATACCCATAGCGAACACGCCCGTGCCCCGTACAAATATCTCCCACCAAAAAACCAACATCCATCCTTCGCGAGACTTCTTTTCCCCCGCCGCGCACACATCGCACACATGGCGGTTTGTGTGTGTCGAATACGAGAGAGTCGTAGTGGGACATTCGGCGTAATCGGACATTCGGCGTCCCAGCGCCGCGTCGTCGTCGTCATCCTCCATCGTCGCACGCCAAAAAGCGATCCGCGATCGCGATCGCAATCGACACTTTACGCCGCCGGTGTCACCGACGAACGAACGTAGCAGCGCGACCGTGCCCGAGTGGTTGACGCATCACACACACGAGTACATCTCGCATCGCATCACCCGCCATGGCTCCTGAATTGAAGTTTGAAACGTTGCAAGTGCACGCCGGACAAGCGCCCGATGCGGCGACGAATTCGCGCGCGGTGCCGATTTATGCGACATCGTCGTATACGTTTAATTCGTCCAAGCACGGGGCGGATTTGTTTGGATTGCGCGCGTTTGGGAACATTTATTCGCGTATTATGAATCCTACGAATGATGTGTTTGAAAAGCGCGTGGCGGCGTTGGAAGGCGGCGTGGGCGCGCTCGCGGTGTCGAGCGGGCAATCGGCGCAATTCTTGTGCATTTCGACAATTTGTCAAGCCGGAGAGAATATTGTCGCGACGCCGTCGTTGTATGGTGGGACGTACAATCAATTCAAGGTGACGTTTCCCAGACTTGGGATTAACGTGAAGTTTGCCAAGGATGATGATCCGGCGTCGTTTGAGGCGCAAATCGACGCCAACACCAAGGCGTTGTACGTGGAGACGATTGGGAACCCAAGATTCGCGGTGCCGGATTTCAAGGCTTTGAAGGCGATCGCGGCCAAGCATGGTATTCCGTTGATCTGCGATAATACGTTTGGTGCGTGTGGATACGTGTGCCAGCCGTTGAAGCATGGCGCGGATATCGTTGTTGAGTCCGCGACCAAGTGGATTGGCGGCCACGGTACGTCTGTCGGGGGCGTCATCGTTGACGGCGGTTCTATGAACTGGAACAACGGTAAGCACCCGGTGATGACTGAGCCTTCTCCTGGTTACCACGGATTGAAGTTCTGGGATACCTTCGGTCCGGATGGTATCTTGGGCGCCAATGCGACGTTTATCATGCGCGCGCGCGTCGAAGGCTTGCGCGATCTCGGCATGTGCCAGTCGCCGTTTGGCTCGTTCAACTTTATCTTGGGCTTGGAAACGCTTTCCTTGCGCATGGAACGCCACTGCGAGAACACCATGGCGTTGGCGAAGTACTTGGAAAAGCATCCGCAGGTCGGCTGGGTGTCTTACCCGGGTTTGTCTTCGCACCCGTTCCACAAAAAGGCGGGCGAGTATTTCCGCCCGGGCATGTATGGCGCCGTGCTCACGTTTGGCGTGAAGGGCGGTCTCGATGCGGGAATGAAGTTCATCGACAACGTCAAGCTTGCATCGCACTTGGCTAACGTCGGTGACGCCAAGACGCTCGTCATTCACCCCGCGTCGACGACGCACGAGCAGCTCACGCCCGAAGAGCAAACCGCGTCTGGCGTCACGCAAGACATGATTCGCGTCTCTGTTGGCATCGAGCACATCGACGACATCTGCGCAGATTTCGCTCAAGCGCTCGAAGCGTAATCTCGCAGCGCTCTGCACATGAATACAAACGCATCTGCAAGCGTGGTACGCACACTTATATACATATATCGAAACAAAAAGGCGTTTACATGCAGCGCTCGCGCCGCAAATTTTCATATTCCCGACGCACCATTCACAGCCTTGTAAAAAAAATTAACAAATTATCATCATATAATATCATCTTGAGACAGAGAAAAGTTTTAGAATTACAACATTATTGATGCGATTGCACGCGCCTGTCAGCGACGGAAATCGTTCGGTATTGGCTCACAACAAAAAAGTAGTTGACTCGTCACAAGTCGTCGCACAAAATCGCATTGTGCTCTTCGCGATACTGTTCCAGCACCCAGGACGGGAGCGTCATCGCGCTTGATGCCTTGGGAGTCTTTTGCGTTTTCACGTTAAGCCTCTTCGCTTCATCTTTCCATGTCACTGCTCGATTCGTTGCTTCGGTGGGTACGAGTGGCGACGCCGAGACGTCGCCCCCACGCGCCGACGCCGTGGGGTAGTAGAGCAAACAGCTCCCAGCCACTGCGGCGTTGGGCGAATGATCAGGCCGAACGATTTCCGGCGGAGGAAAGTGAAACGAAGTCCCAAACTCACCCGCATTTGATACACCGAACCCGTGTCCATACACATCCATGCGCCGCCTGTAGCTCTCCTGGGCGAGCTTATCCGCCGTCTTTTTCACTTCATCCCCGACGCGATCGAGCGCGTCGGCGACGTGGATATTCACCGTGTCACACTCGTCGTGATCGTGCTCGTGATGGTACCCACTGTACGTTGGCTCATCCATGACAAAATGCATGGGCGACTGCGCGCGTACGTGCGCTCGCGGCGCGGCGGCGGTGTGCTTCTTAGCCCGCGCGCCGCTCGGTCCGCTGTGCCCGCTGTCGACGTGTCGCGCGTGATGGGCGTGTCCAATCCCCGTCGCCCCGCTGTCGTGCGATCCACTCGATGTACGCGGTGCGGGTAAATCCATACCTGAGCCACGTAACTGTGATCTCAAGCAATACGTACTCGGTGCGATGCGCACAAATGTCTCGTCTTGACTCAACGCCGCGGTGACTGAATTATTCGGCGTCTTGCACGTGCCCCAGCTGTACATGGACAGCCGTTGCGCCGTGCCGACAATCGACGCCACCGTCATCCCACGCGTGCCATTCTCCGCAAGCAACACATACGCACTGTGCTTAATCGTCCCCACTTCATACCCAAGCGCCACGGCATCAGCGCTCCAATTCTTCTTCGCCCTCTTCACCATTTGCGCCTCCTCGTCTGAATCCGAATTCGACGTCGCCGGCGCCGCCGCGCGCTTACTCTGTCCCATCATCGACGCACCACCATTCTCCGGCGTCCGACGCCCCTCAATCACACCACTGCTGTGTTCCTGCACATTCACACTCGCTTTAGAGCCACCACCACCACTCTTATACACCGTCAGAGGCTCAGCCGAGTCGTCCCGACTCGCGCGAGACGTCTTCGACGCCGCCGGCGCGCGTCTCCGCGCCGCCGCCGGCGCCGCCGCCGTCACCCCGTCGCTTCGCGTCATACGCGTCGTACTCGTTTTGTTTTCTCCTGTTTCAATAGTCATCACACGCACACGCGCACGCACACTCGTCAGTCATCGCGAAATGTATGCCATACGCGCGGACCCACATGGTGTCACATGGACACCCCGCGCGACTTCGTCCCCCTGTGGCGCACAACTGTTTTCAATCACGCATTCGCCTCGCCCACGCCCGCCGCGACGCGCGATCACGCACGTTCGCGACGCGCACGCGTGAAGACATATATCCTCCACCCCCTCCCGCCCCGCGCGCGCGATCCCCCACCGCACGCGACGCGCGACGCGCACACGCGACGCGCGAGATCTCCCGTCGCGTCGGCATCATCATCCGAGAGGGGACCGAACGCCCACGATGCGCGCACACGATGCGCGCGCGCGAGGCGCGCGCCCACCCCTGTGCGCGCGCGATCGCGCACGACCACACCCCACACCATCACCCGCGCGCACGCGCGCGCCCACCCCGCGCTCGCGCGCGCCGCGGACGCGTCATTTAGAATGACATTCGCGCGCCGCGTCACGCGCGCGAATGGCATGCGAATGCGCGCGCGCCCACCCTCGCGTGCGCGACGCGAACGCCATATCATACGCGACGCGACGCCACAAAAGACGTACGTACCTATATAACACGATGAACTCAAATCCCGTTGTCGTCGTCGCAGTCGTCGTCGACGCGACCGCGGGTCGACACGAGACGCGCGCGAATGAATGAGACACGAAACGACCGCGCGCGCGCGCAAACAAGCGAAAAAACACAAAAACACACGCGAAAATATCCCAGATGTCCGATCCGAGGCGATCCGATCGCCGATGGGCGATATCCGATCTCCGATGCGATGCGATATCCGATGCGGTCGATCGATCGATCGATCGATCGATCGATGGATTGACCGATCAATCGGTCGATCGATCGATCGATCAATCGGTCAATCCATCGAGTCGGTCGTCACCTCTCTATACACACACACATACGAGTCCTCTATACTCGCGTATACCTACCTATATATGCGTCGCACGTGTAAAAAAAATCCACCAATCACGACCACACACTGTGTGTATACGGATTGTAGATTCTAGAATCGTGTGTATCGTCATTTGATAGACTTATATTATAGTACAATATATATGTATGTGCACATGGATTGATTGATTGATACACACCGTGCGCGCGTGGCCTCGGCGCGCGACTTACGATGGCGCGGGCGTGGGCGTGGGCGTGACGGGTGTTATTTATGTGTGTATTTGGCGAGTCACGACCAGGGAGAGTGGTGGTGTTCATGGGACTCGGAAGGGGGCCTCTGGGCGTCACACAGAGGGGGCCTTCGTGCGTGATTTCTCGCGCACGCGATTGGGTGGTTTCGCGCGCGCGCGCGTTGGTCGGACATGTGGGATACGTGTGTGCGAGCGGCGTGCGGGCGTGGGGCGCCGCCTCGGCCGGGGGTGGGTGGGTCGGACATGTGGCACGTGACGTTTGGCATGGCCAGCGATGGTGGTTGGTCGATGATGGTGGATGTCAGTGGTGATCTTTTGCGTGGTGTGTACATGTGTGTATATTACCTCGTGCGTACGCGCGTGTGTGTGTGTGTGTGCAATGTGTATTGAAGTGTTGGTCGTCGTCTCGCCTAAAGGTGCGCTACGCGCCGCGGGCGAGACCGATCAAGATGGACATTAAGAAGACTTGTAGACCGGCGCGCGCGAGGTGGCCTTGCCAAGGGAGGGTGAGCATGGATTCGTCGGCGTCGGGTGGAAGTGGACCAGGGGAGTTGTGGGTCCACATGTATAGGTTTGCCGGGTACACAGCCATGCTTAAACCGGCGAGGCTGGCGGCGGACGCCGGGGTCAATATCGGCTGAAGCGCTTCGGGCGTGAGGTTGAATGGGAGCGACCCGAGCATTAATCCAGCGCCGCCTAGTATTTCAGCCACGCCGGTCCAGTTGACGTGGAATGATTTTGATCCAGGGAGGCGCCAGATGCCCCACGCGCCGTCGTGGGGCATCATCGCCACAAAGCCGTCGTGGACGGCAAAGTGCGCGACGCCCGCGGCGACGTAGGTGACGCCGATGATGGGCCAGGTTGATTTGGACCACGCCATGAGCGATGGTGCGGCGTGCTCGAGCGCGGGACCGACGACGGTGACGCATTCGTACGTTGCCGCGCACACGGCGAGCCAGGCGGCGCTCACCACCGCGGCTTGCGCGCGCTCATCCATCGCGCTCACCACCGCGCCCCTGTATCCAGGCTGCGCCCACGGGTAGCTGATGTCACTCACACCGCTAGGTGATTCATCTGATGATGATGTGCTCGCGCTGCTGCTATCGTTCTCGCTCGATGACGCGCGAGAGAGGATGGTGTCGCGCGTTATCCGAAGCGTGGGCGCGGTCGTCGACGCGCCCACGCGCATCGTCCGTGCGCATCGTCCGTGCGTTCGCATCGTCGTCGCGCACTGGTGCGCGAGCGTCGGTCTCGTCGTCGCCAACGCATGCATGGCGCTCAGTGTCTGTCGGATAGACGCCTCGAAAATGCGCGCGCGAAGCTGTGAGGTGGCTTTTTCTTTCCTTTCCGCTACTGGTTTGTATTATTGTACAACGCGCGTCTTCTACCGCCTTTTCTTTTTCGATTTATCAATCCCACCACCTCGCTCGACTTTTAACATCTTCCCACGACTCGTGCCTCCACCGTGTTTGTGCGCCTTGATCGATCGAGAGGCATTATTCGTTTGTGAAACGCCTACGGCGTGCGCGGCGCTCTGCTCGCGTTGCTGCGCCGGCGTTTGCTTTTTAGGCTTCTTCACCTTGAGCTTCGTCTTGTCCTTTACTCCTGACGTCCCCGCACCGAACGCGTCGCGCACACCGGTGACAATATGATTAGATATCGCCGCGATTGGATTAGACTTGAACTGCGGGTGCGCTAAGACGTGCTGCATTCGAGTCGTTTCGTCCCGGACGAGGGCCGTCCGCGCTTTTGCCGTTTTTGTCTTTGTCTTTAATGATTTCCCAAGCTTTCCCGAGGACTTTCCACCGTTGGCGACAATATCTGCGAGTGATAATGACAAGGTCTTCATGTCCGTCTTCAAGCCTTTTGATTTTTTCGAGGACTCGCGCTTCATCTTGGTCTCCGTGGCGACGCGTATTTCTGCTCGCGAGCACAAGGAAAAGAAAAGCACGCATCAGTCACGCGTCAGCGTCACCGCGTTCGAATTCTATCGCCACCGCGATAAACACACGCCTCGAAAAACTACAATTTCTAACTCGTACTTTCAAGAAACACCGCGCGCTTCTTCACCTTGCGACGGTGATGGCTGGTTAAGTTTGCCATGGCGTCCTCCACATCGTCCTCAGCCGCCGCAACTTCCCCCGCGTCACCCGCCACTGTCGTCGCCGATTTCGACGCGCGCTCCGCGCGCTCAGCCTTCTTGCGTAATTTAGCCTTGACCATGCTCCTCCGGGCGCGTCGGCGGCGGCGGCGGCCGCGGCGACGTTGAAAAACGGGCGCGCTGAACAGTGGCGACACCGACTCCACGCAACCGCAATCCACGACGCGCCTCGTTTGCAAAAGGTCGCGCGTGCGTGGGCGCACGGACGGCCGCATCGGTACTCGACGCGCCGTTCGCATCCATCGCCAATGTCTCGCGCGTTCATTCGCCGCGCGTCGACGTCGGCGGCGCGCGCGCTGCAGCGAGAGTTGGATGTACACAAGCTCTACTTGTTAACGTCGCTGCGCATGGACGCACGAGCATCTCGCGGTGCGTCGAATGCGGGACGGGGGATCGACGAAATCATCGCCGAGGCGCACGGGATGACGCACGAGGCGCGCCAGGGCGCGGTGAACGCGAGGTTGTGCGATGAGGTTGTTGGATTGGCTCGCGCATTGGTCTCCGGGACGGCGACGACGAGCGCGGGCCGTGATGATGATATTGACGCCATGCGCGCCAGAGCAATTCGTGGTGTTGGGTTTCATTGTTATGTAGATAAGTCTGGAGTGCCTCACAAGGAGAGTGGCGATGGATTGTTTGTTCGCGGACGCGTGAAGGCGGGTGGCGTCGTGGCGACGTATCCCGGCCTCGTATATGTCGGCACAGCGATGAAGTATATGAAAAATTACCCACGAGTGGGCGCGGATAATGATTATTTGATCGTTCGCAGCGATGGGAGCGTGATTGACGCTAAACCGTGGGGGCGTGGGTGTTTGAGCGCGACAAACGAATGGCCAGGGGAGCCGATTTATTTAACTGACGGCGAAAAGCGAGCAGCGATGAATGGAAGCTTTTTACAACGCTTACTCAAGCCACGACTCGACGAAGAACGACGAGTAGACCTTTTGAACCAGTGTGAAACCCTAGAGCGCTCAAACGTGTTTGCTTACGCACACTTTGCGAACCATCCACCAGAGGGGACAAAACCAAACGTCGTCGTAGCGTCAGTGGACGTAGCTTTAGATGATGCGGACGCGTATTTGCGTCGATTCGTACCGAACGTGAACGTCACTCCAGATGAGAATGATGAGGCAAGCTATGAAGGTCTATTGTCTATCATGAGCGATAGTAAGAGAACGATGTCCAAGCGTTTTTCTGACGCATCGTTGGCCATCTTTGGCGAAGACCGGGACAAGCCAAGAATCGTCAGCGAGACGAATAATAGTACGATTCGGGCGCTAGTTTTTGTAGCGACGCGAGATATTGAAGATGGGGAAGAAGTTTGGTTAAACTATAGATTATCGACACATGTCGAACCCCCGGCGTGGTATGCTCGAGTAGATGCGGAAGAAGATGCTAGGCGTTGGGGATGAGAGTTTTCACAGAGCACGCACTATCATAGAAAAATGTAAATTTTAGAGAAACTAATTCTAGTCTAGGTATAAATTAAGGCTATATCCTTTGCTATGCGAGGCATCGTCCGTGCACGCACGTTCCATCAACGTACGTGGCGATGACCTCTGGCTTTTTATTAGTGTCCAATGGCGAAGAATCGAGAACGACGAAGTCAGCCAAAGCTCCGATGGTTATTTCACCAATCATACCTTCCATGCGAAGCGCTCGCGCACTTCCTTTCGTGTATGCGTGCACCGCTTCGGTGGGCGAAAGAGCCTCGCTGGGTGTCCAGCTGTCTCTATGCGTTGCGGCAAATATTCCGTCAAAAACATCTGCACCTACAATGGGCCAGTCGCTTCCTCCCGCGAGCGGAACATCGTTGTTAATAAAAGATTTGAACGCGTAGGCTCGCGATGCGCGGTCGACACCGAGCTTCTGAATGACGCTCCATTTGTCTAGCGATATTTGTGTTGGCTGCACGCTTGCTGTCGCCCCAAGCTCACGGAATTTACGCGGTTGCTTATTGATCGGCGACTGCAAGTGTTGCGCGTGTTCAATGCGGAACCTTCGCGTTATTCGATCACCGTTTGCTTGTTTGATGGCCTGTAAGGTATCGAGTGCTTGCTCGACCGCACGGTCTCCTATGGCGTGCACGGAAATCTCCAATCCCGCAGCGTCGGCGTCACGAGCCAAATTCATGAACGCTTGCTCGTCTTTCCCCGGTGCGTACATGAGTTTGCCACTCGTCGCTGCATTATCATCATATGCGTCCATCATCGCTGCTGTGCGGCTTCCTAGAGACCCGTCTAAAAAGGCCTTGACGCCGCCCAATCGAACTCTAGAGATGACACTCGTAGTCAAATTTTCACGTACAAATCCATCGTTCCAAGCTTCGTGTGATGCGACTGATTTCCAGTCCGCGATTGGCATGTACGTTGTAATTCGTATGGGCAACGTTTTGTTGGCGTCCCATGCGGCGAGCACCTCAAAATCCTTCCAGAGCTGTGCGAACCCGCTGGGACCGGCGACGAGGCTATCGATGTCACCAAAATCACCAATGCTCGTGATTCCCTTACTCAGCAAGTGTGAAACGCCCGCTCGAATCGCTGTTTGACGATCGTGTGCCGTGTGTGGCGGGATCACCGCTTGAACTCGAGCCATGGCGAGCTCTTTGACCATTCCAGTCAACTCGCCGTTCTCATCAACCTCTACGACACCACCGGCGACAACAGTCGCCTTCGTGATCCCCGACGCTTCGAGTGCTGCCACACTGGCGAACCCTGCGTGCGCATCTGCACGAATAACCCATACTTTGACACCATCAAAACGGCCGTCTGCGCGCAACCAGTCAATCGACGGCGTCGATGAAACATCCGCAAAACGCGTCTCATCCCAACCGTAACCAAGTATCCAGCCATTCTCTCCCACGTTCGTCGCGAGAGCCTCTAAGAACTCTAATTTGCTGCGCACGTTTGATAAATCCAATGCCCCGAGTGCGAATCCCCCCGTGATTAAGTGCACGTGTGCGTCTACAAATCCTGGAACGATAAACTTCCCGCGACAACGTCGGATGCTTGCCCCAGCAAACTTCACCTTGAGCGCCCGCTCAGAGCCTGAATTGATCGCCAGTACTCTGCCATTGCTCGAAACGATCATGTTTGATGTCCCCGTGGTGTTCATAAAGCGGCATCCGACGTAAGCAACGGTAGTTGAACCGACTGAAGACGGAGTCTTCAACAACCCATGCGGCGAAGCTGCATCAAAGTCAGTCTTCCCTAAAGGCGACGACGACGTGTATCCGAGCGGGCATGAGGATCCCGATGACACCGCTCCAAACGCTGACTCTAACATGGGCCATAGTATGGATAATAGTCCGGCCACGACGGACGTAACGATGGCCACTCGCCGCGGGTCCACCATCTTTACAGTACACTATCACTGTCGACAGCTTCTAGCGTTCAACGCAGCATCGTCCACTGCAATCTATATGAACCAATCGTGATCGTGTACGAAACTCGATGGCAACGCGCTCAAACGAACGCGAAACACTCGAGGCGTCGACTTTTGCTGACGTCGACTTTTGCTGAACGCGTCGACTTTCCTCGCTCCGATTTTATATTTCTCGTCTGTGCGTACTATCGTGCGTGCAGATTACAAGTGGCTAATTGACGAAAGCATTCAATGAATGGTGAGACTTTTACTTCAAGTCATTGAGTTCTTGGGCTTGCTCAGAAATCTTTCGCAGCGCGTCACGCTGAGACGAGTCAAACGCAAGCTGGAGCTCGCGTTCGTTCCAGCGCAAGCAGCGTCGCAGTGATGAAATGAAATCGCCCGTTTGATCGGCGTAATTCACAGTTGGAATAGGATACTGGCTCATGCGGACGAAGATAGAATCTCCACTTTCCAGCTCACATCGATCACGACCGTCGAATGAAACCCAAGCAGAGCATCGAGCGTCTTCGGCAACTCGAAGCTCAATCTCGACGCTGTCTGGGAAAATCACCGGTCGGAATGACAGCGTGTGAGGGCAAATTGGAGTCATTAATACTGCCGGGACATTTGGGTGAACCATGGATCCCCCGGCAGATACGCTGTACGCAGTTGAACCGGTGGCAGTGGCGATGATGACACCGTCGGCTTGCACTGTAGTGATCAGTTGGCCGCGATCGTAAGCCTCGATTTGGGACAAATACGGGCTCGGACCACGATCAACCAATAATTCGTTCAGAACCGTAATCCGCTTTAACGGCTCGCCGCTCCCACCTGCTTCAGTCTTATCCTTGGCCTTGACGAGCGTGCACTCAAGACGCATACGTAACGTAATAGGCACACCGCCTTGAATGTTCGCAACTGGCTTACCTCGACCCACAGACTGAAGTAGACTGGCAGCCATCTCATCAGACGGGTGACTCGTCAGGAATCCTAGCGAACCGAAATGGAATCCGAGTAAGGGCGGACACGGACCTTGGAAGAGCTTACTCGCGTGTAAGATGACACCGTCGCCGCCTAGACAACAGACAATGTCAATAGTGCCCCAATCTTGTTGCGGAATCACTCCATCAACCTTTCGAAGTTCTTCTGCCCGCTTGAGCACCGAAGCTCGGTGAATTGTATCTTCGATGTCGGCGTGTCTGAGCTCAAACATGACGTCTTCATCCAAAATGACGGTGATCCCCATCGTCATCATGGCGTGCGCCACCTCAATGAGTTGAGGCAATAGTGCGATGCCGATCTTCTTCAATAAGAATACTCGTCTAGGTTGCGTCCGCCACACGAGCACAAGCTGCTGAGTGCTCGGGTGCGAAATCTTCAGTTCACGGTTTTCTACCAACTCACGTGTGCACGTGAACCCATCCGTACGAATAATATACATGTCTGGAGCATCTGACAACGAACTATGCTCCCCAACGGCCTTCGTTTTGTTCTGCTCTCCACTTATTCCGTCGACGTGTTCAGCGATGAATTGCGCGCCGTTGAACTCGTTATTGTTGAGCTTAGCTGCGTATTCACGAACAAACGCTTCTTGAGCGATTGACCCAAAGTCGCACACCAGACTCTCCTCTGCGAGTGCTTGCTCGACATCCATACCTTGATGCACGCGCCAACACGCGACGAGTGACCCGGTACGCCCAATCCCAGCCTTGCAATGTACTAAGATTGGTCGCAATGACACATCGTTCACGGTGTCGATGAAACGTTGCACGTCTTCATAAGACGGAGGCTCCATATCAGGAATCGGTATGTGTACAATGTTTAGGGCATCTGGGCCAAACTTGCCTTGACCGGCGTGTCCCCCGCCAAAAGATTGCAACCATTGATTCTGTCTGTCCTCGCCCCGCAGGTCAATGACTGTTTTGAAGTTGTTTCGAACGAGCCAGGCCCGGCCTTCCGCTGTCGGTTGACCACCGCGATAATATGCAGTGATTTCTTCGTTTGACACATCCGGGACGAGCTGAAGGTTGGGAATCGCAGTACCACTCGGTGCATTCGGAGCCCGACGATTCGGATGAACTAAATCTAGCGACGCGCTTCGTAACGCCTCGAACCTATGACGAACCGTGACACTGCATCCACCCGCTTCATCACACTCTTTTTCGAGCAACACTCTGAGCTCCCACAACGCCGCTCGCAAACGTTCGAGTTCCTTTGCTCGTAAATTGTTACTGAATCTCCCCGCAACCTCAGCTGCGCTTGAATACACGATCACACGTCCCAATGCCTCAGTGATTTCCCCTGAACACGCGTCTAAAGTGTTATTGGAAAAGTCAACCTCGCACTCCTGACTAAGGACCTCGGCGAACGACGCCAGCACCGCGCGCTCCAACGCGTGCGCCAATTGGGGCAGCGGTACGTAAGAGTCGTGCGCCTTGCTTGGAAACTCAACACTACGCAACTTTCCAGAACCTGATTTCACTCTTTTATCTCCGCCATTCGCGCCATCCGTCGTCGTGGGATAGCGCTCGCTCTCCATCGTCGCTTGCGTGGAACGCGAGTCCTGACCTTTGCACACTATTTGTGCTCCACCGCGTCGAGCGAGCCATCGGACGTTACTCGGCGACGACCGCGACCTCATAAAGGTGTTTCTCGCTGATCGCGAAGCAAGCGACGCCCTCAAACTACATACGCTCGACGCATGCGTCGCCATGGTGCCGGAATGCCAGAGCCCCTACGCGCACCCTTCGCGAGCTTCCGCGGAACCGTGACGCCGATACGCGCGCGACTTCGACCCACACGCGCAATGAGCGGCACGTACGATTTGCGTGCGATCGATCTGTGGGGTCAGTGCTTTACGACAACCGATGGCGCGCGCGAGAGTGTCGACGATAAGCCTCGAGTTCGTCACCCCGAAACCGACGCGGCACAGCGCGGCACGCGCACTTCCGACGCCCATGCTTTCGGAGCACGCACCGATCGATATCGCGTGCTTTCGAACTATTCAGCGATCGACTCGTCACACGATGGACGACTGTTACACAGGATGTATGATTCTTGCTTTCAATTGATCGATACAATCGATCGATGAAATCAGAATTTACCAGTTTCGACTTGTAACATATCGATCGCGATCGTACCAACGTATTGATCGATATCACTCGAAAACGAGTTGATCGATATTTATCACAGCTCGATCGATACGTGATTATGTTTCGAATTCCGACACCCGCGTGATCGGTGAAAATCTTTCAACGAGGCGTTGAAAGATGAAGCGCATCGATGAACGCCGCGTTCGAAAGCAAACTGTTGATCGATAGCTACGAGGGGCGACCGCAAGGGGGGTGTGCGTCACTCGTCGCACCCCTTGTTCGTCGTTCACAATGTCCGCCATGTCCGCGCAAAGCGCGCAGTGCTCCACGGTACGATGATCGACGCGTGGGTATGGGTGCAATGACCTCCGATGGCTCGCGAAGCGCGGGGGCTGGGTCGACCAGTGGCCGATGGATTAACAATGTGGATAAAGTGGTTGTCGCGGAGCGTCGAACTCTCTCTTGTCGGTGATGTTCGGCGGTATTTCTCGCGCGGCGAGTTGAGAAGTTTTTGACTTTGACGTCATCTTTTTGCTCTATCGCGTACTGACGATGTGAATCCGTGCGTGCGCGTGTAAACAGTTTGCGTCTCGCAAGCGCGTATGCGGAACGCCAGTCAAGGCGTCTCGCGCCTTCGTTGTCCCGACTCGTGCTGCGTCATCTGCGCGCTCTGTCGTCGTTGAAGCTGCCGATAAGAAGAAGGTCTTGATCGTCAACACCAACGGTGGTGGTCACGCGAACATTGGTTTCTGGCTCGCGAAGACCCTCGGAGCGGCGGGACACGACGTGACCATGAATGTCGTCGGTGAAGAAGGCGACAAGAAGATGCAAAAGACCCCGTTCACGCTCTTTGATGAGATTCGTGCGTTGGGTGTGAAGACGGTGTGGTGCAACCCGGATGCGTTGAAGTCCGTGCATGGTGATGCGAAGTTCGATGTCGTCGTGGATAACAACGGTAAGGATATGGAAACTGTCGGTCCGGTTGCGGATTTCGCCGTCGGCGCCGGAGCGTCTCAATTTTTGTTTGTGTCCAGTGCGGGCATCTACAAGCCCACTGTCGCGCCGCCGCACGTCGAAGGTGATGCGGTGAAGGAATCCAGTGGTCACGCCGTCGTCGAAGCTCACTTGAAGACGCTTCCATTGAAGATGAGCTCGTTCCGACCGCAGTACTTGACGGGCTACGGTTCCAACAAGGACTGTGAAGAATGGTTCTTCGATCGCATCGTGCGTGGCCGCCCGATCTTGGTCCCGGGATCTGGTGACCAACTCTCGTCCGTGACGCACGCCGAAGATTTGGCGACCATGATTGCGTCGGCGATCGGCAACGACGCTGCGGCGGGTGAAATTTTCAACTGCGTCACGACCAAGGCGGTGACGCTGAACGGGATGGCGCAACTCTGCGCCGCCGCCGCGGGTGTCGAACCGAACGTGATCAACTATGATCCTAAGGACGTTCCTGAAGTCGAAGTCAAGAAGGCGTTCCCGTTCCGCCCGATCCACTTCTACTCGTCGAGCGCCAAGGCACAAGCCTTGCTCGGCTGGTCGCCCAAGCACCCGGATTTGGCCGCTGAGCTCAAGGAGCGCTTTGCGTATTACAAGTCCATCGGTCGCGACAAGAAGGAAATGGCGTTCGAAACCGATGACAAGATCTTAGCTGCGATCGGCAAGTAAAGACGACGCACACGCATAGAGAGCTTGTTATATTACTTTTAAGTGCCTTTATTGTGATTGACTTGATATTAGAAAACAACAGTTCTACCGGTACTGGTAGTTACATACAGTGTACAGTGTACGTCATCGCGCATAAGTCCCGAGGAAGTTGATAGCTAAGTTCCTAGCAGACGCGTCGGTGAGGAGTTCGATGTGTGGATCCAACGACGCGCGCTGCACCTGTCGTGGGCTCGCGTAGGCGTATCCTGCGTGTTGCAACGAGACGTCGACGCCGAGAGTTAACGCGTCGTATGCCTCACCCAAATCTGCTTCGCGGAATCTTTCGAGCTCATCAATGTCACCATCAACGATGTACCAGCGTTCGCCGGGATTGGAATTCGTAGCGATGACATGTGCGGCAGCCAAGCCGCGAGATGCGTACGTATCCGTGGAGACGACGCGGATGCCACATCCGGTGTCGTCGTCTTCGTCTTCATCCCAAACTTTCAACCCGTTTTCCCTAAGTACACCGGCACATGATTCAACGCTACGTCCCCGAGAGGCTAGTACATACACACGCGACCCTCGATCGAGGGCGGCAAGGAGCAGAGGTTTCAAATCCTCATAAACCACTTGCTCGCCCGCCTGGGCCTCCCTGGCGTTGCGCTCTGCGTCGACATCCGCCTGCAACCCCATCGGCGTCATCCGTCGCCCATCCCACCCAATACTCGTCTCCAAGTCTTCTCCCCACTTCATCACACTCATCAACTTGATCTCAGGCCAACTCGCGATGATTTCATCGACGGTGAGCGGCCGCGTCCGACGCTCGAATCGCTGCTCAAACGAAAATACCGGTCCCGGCCGCCCCCCAGACGTCGTTCGCCCGCCAATAATCGCCTCATCCGCAATCACGCGCATCATCACCACCGCCTCGCACGACGTGCTCTCGCCTAAACACCGTCGCATCGTCCGCATCGCTGCTTCGTAGCTCGCCGCTTCGCCCGGGACGTTGTCTGGCCACCTCGCTCTCGCCACCGCGTGTGACACTCGCGTCATCTCTAGAGTCGCATCGACGATCGCATCGTACGCAAACACAACAACATCTCGCCTTTCATCCATCGTCCCCCCCGAATGCTCGCCAGACGCCCGCGGCGCGCGATAACTAGAATCACACCGATGTTGACTACGACATTGTCGGTCCCATCCAACGCGCTTTCGTGCATCGCGCGAGACCACACGGCGAGATCGCCGCGCGTCGCATCGCGCGACAGCGATCGCGCGCGATGCCTGCATCGCCACCGCCGCCGTCGTCGTCGGCATCGCGCGCATCTGACGCCGCGAACGTTCGCACGCATGTCCACGCGAACGCGCCACCCCGAGCAAAAATCACTCGATCGACACCGAACGCCTTTCGAAATCGAATTCGAAAGCGACACAACATCGATCGCGCGCGCGATCCGATGGCTTTGAAAAATGCGTTTTCCGTGCACCGCGGTGCGTTTCAAGTCTGCGCGCGTCGTCGCCAGAGCGCGCCGGGGGCGTCGCGACGCCGTCGTCGCCGCGCGGGTGCGGTGGGATTTATTTTTTGTTCATCGCATCGCGGCGATGTGCGCGGGTGTGGCGTACGGCGAGCGCGGGGTGCCACGACGGTTCGAGGATTACGCACGCGGTGGAGCGTTTCCGGAAATAAATGTCGTGCAGTTTCCTGAAGGTGCTGGTTGGAATGCGCGTGATGGCCTGGACGGGCCGGCGTCGGTGTTGATGGAGTATAAGGAGCTTTTGGCGCTCGCGGCGCGCGGGGCGTTTGCGGAGGCGCGAACGACGCCCGAGTACGAGGGATTTTTGAAGCACGTAACGCGGTGTGTGAGAGATGGGGACGCAAAGACATCAATACGGACCTCTTCACTTCGAATCGACGCGAGTCGTGACTTTGGTACCGACATTGAGCGCATTATTCGTGGTGGGGCGTTAAAGGGCGCATCCGTCGTGCGACGCGTTCGAGATTTCGATGCCAGTCTCGTCGAATCCACATATCTCGTCGGCGAAGGCGAGCCGTGCGTCTTTGAGGACGGCATGAAGGATTGTCCAGGGAAGTATTGGACGTTTGATACGCTCAAACACGAGCTTGGTTCATTTACTGTGACATGTAATGATCGCGCACCCGCTCGTCGCATGGATGCGAGCGATGGAAGCGGCGTTCAACGCACGCATGCCACGTCGTTGAAAGATTTCATTGAATACATTGAGTCCAGAGATGGCGAAGTCACCAGCGTTCGAGAAAATGAAGAAAATGAAGAAAATGAAGTGCTAGGACAAGCATGGAATATGAAGTGCGTGCCATTTTACGCGAACGGCATGCGAATTTTTAGCGATCCTGAGTTCGCCGAGAAGCTCGCGCGGGCGTTTCCGCCACCATACTTTACGTCTCAATGTGACCACACAAAGATGTTGATCCAAATGACGCTCGACACGGGACTAAGAGCGCTAGCGCGAGGGAAGGATGATATCCCGCGATTATTCAACGTCGATCATTCAGTGTCGACGTCGCTCAACAAGATGTTTTGTGGTCCCAAAGGCACAATTACGCGCTTGCATTTCGATTGCGGCGACGCGCACGCGTGGCTGGGACAAGTCGTCGGTACGAAGCTTTTCATTTTCTACCCTCCATCTGACAGCGACAAGCTCTACCCGATCGAGTCCACGCATTCACCTATTGACCCGCTGAATCCAGATTACGAAAAGTATCCTTTATTTCGTCAAGCTCGAGCTCGAGTGGTCATTTTGCGCCCTGGCGAAGTCGTGCTCAATCCTTGTCGGTGGTGGCACTACGCCGTCGCACTCACGCCGTCCGTCACGGTGATGCGAAACTTTTACAATTCATCATCGAACCCTCACGAATTAGTTTCCATGATCATCGGCATGGTGCAAAAGGTTGCTAAAGGCGAAGCCGTCGCGAGCGAACCGCGAACGCAGCCCCGCGGCGGATGAGCACAGAGCGATTACGCGTGTTGTGTCGCGAGGACATGGATCATAAATTAAGCAAATAGAATTGGATCGAGTTTACACAAAGCCTCCTAAAAATGTAAAACGCTGCCTGGTCGCCGTCGTCTAGTTAAATCGTCGTCGTCGTCGAGAATTCTCGATGCACGCAAACCAAAAGGCGCGCCTACGCCTGGAACAACTCCTCGAGCGTCATATCGCGCACCTTGGCAACCTCCTTAAACGTACGCATCTCCGCCAATCCAGAAACAACCGCACGCGCATTATTAAGCGGATTCGAGCTCCCCAACTGTTTCGCAAAGCAATTCTTGTACCCAGCGAGTTCGAGCACTGTCCGGCACGACCCGCCGGCGATGACCCCGGTCCCCGGCGCCGCCGGTCGCAACATCACCACCGCGCCACCCTTACCCTTCACCGTCACGCGATGCGGAAACGTCGCACCCTTCGTTATCGGTGCATTCACCGCGCTCTTTCTCGCATCCGCCGCCGCCTTGGTCACCGCAATTTGCACCTCCTTTGCCTTTTTGCACCCGACGCCAACCTTACCCTTGCCATCGCCCACGACGACGGTGGCGCGGAAAGACATTTGCGAGCCACCCTTCGTGACCTTGGTCACGCGCGAGACTTGCACGACGGATTCAGCGAAATCATCAGATTTTTCACCGCGACCGCCTCTGCCGCCGCGACCGCCTCTGCCGCCGCCGCGCCCAGCGCCGCCCGCGCGCCCGCGAGGTTTTCGCTCGGATTCATCCGCATCCTCGTTCGCGGCGTCATCGTCACCGCCATCCTCGGCGCGCGCGATGATATTCACGCGACGCGCGACGCGCGGTTGCGTCGCACGAAATTTGTTTTGTGTGCTCGAGAGCGCGACGCGCGCGGTGAGCGCGCTCGCGGCGGTGCTGAGCGTCATCATCGTCCTTTAAATGGGTGGGACGTCGTTCGGCCTCGGGCGAAGGATCGATCGAGTGGATTCGACCGAGTGCGGCGTGCGTCGGGGCGTGTGCGGCGCGGGTGACGGGACGTGCGTGTGAACTGCGCTCGGTGGAGTGCAGTTGGCGTGCGGTCGCGTGCGTGCGGTCGCGTGCGTCGGTGTGACGACCGCGCGCGCGGACGGCGCCGGCGCGACACAAGCCCTAGCGCTCGCAAACCCTGACACGGAAAAATTGGGGGCTTCGGGGATGGAGGGACTGATTGCCTGGTCGTGATTGGTCGTTTGGACCAAATGTTTTTTTTGTTTGCCGGTTGAGTTCGCTTTATTACTCTAGTTTTACGGGTGGCTATTCGTTCGGAGGTGGATGCGGTGGCGGTGGAATCGGGAATCCGGGACGAGGGTGGGTGCTATGACGGTGGTGCAGGTGATGGCGTTGCGGCGGCGGCGGCGCGGATGGCGGTGGAGCTGAGGTCGTTGCGAAACGACGGGAGCGGGGAGAAGGCGGAACGGGCGGCGAGCGGAACGTCGATGTCGTTTGGGTCGATGAATGCGTTTTTTTGTGCATCGAAACGACCAGCGACGATAAAATCGCAGTTATTTTTGCGGATGACGTCGAGAGAGTGCCCGAGACCGAGTTCACCGCCGTGGTATTTGGGGTCTAAGAGTCGAACGGCGGTGTCGACGCCGACGACAAAGGTGGCGCCGGGCGCGGCTTTTGTCTTGTCTACGAATAGTGGGGCTTTTGTGAGCAAGCACACCACACCTGGGGTGTTGAATTGTGCGAGGCGACGTAGAATTTCATCGACAGTGAGTGCGCCCTTGTCGGCATTGACGACGCCGATTTCGTACGCGGCGAGCGCCGCGCCGGGCGGTTTAGTCGCCGCCGCCGCCGCGAGGAGTTCGCGATGTCCGTCATGTAACGGGTTGAACGACCCACTGAGTACGACATTCGCGCGCGTAGCACCAGCACATGTGAGTTCACCGCCCGTAAACTCTAAAATTGCCGGCGCTGACGGCGAGTCGTCCTCGAGCCAGCGCTCGACGACGTCCCGCGGCGTCGCTCCGGCGCACGCGTACGCCGGCTCCTCCTCATACGTCACCACCACGTCGTTCATTTCTGACTCCGACAATACTTCACCAACTAAATCAACTCCAGCGTTTTCATTCGCGGCGAGCGCACATCCATCCTCCCTCGCTCGCCGCCAGGCTTCGTCGTGCAACGCGCGCAAAACCAACCGAGACGCGCACGCGTCTTCGGCAAACCTATCCCTTCCGCTCGCCTTATCGAGCACCATCTCATACGTCGCCAATCTCCCCGAGCTCTTCGCCGCCACAAAACATCTATGCTGACCTCTTTTCACGACGTCCCCTGTGCCTAACGCACACGTCGCCGCGACGCCCGCCAACGCGCGCGCGTCTCGCGCCTCCAACCGCCGCCCGCCGCCCCCTCGCACCGCTTCAACATACGCCGCCTCCGCGAGCGCAATCGCCACCGATCGCTCGACATACTTATCCACATCCCGTCCGAGCAGCGACTCCGTCGCCGACGTGTCGTATGGCACGTGCGCGTTGATTAATGTTTTCGAGCAATTGGGCACACTCGTGAGCCACCCGAGCGCGCGCGTGCCTCCACCAGTCACGCTCACCACCGCGCGCGTGCGCGAGGCGTGTAAAGACTCAATCAACGCGCGCACCGACGGTTCCATGGCGCGCACGCGACGCCGCGGGACGAGGTCGAGAGCGGCGCGCGCCGTTGTGACGAATATGCGCATGGACGTGTTCAATCGATCCCCACAGAGCTCGACGCGTCGCGACGCCTTCACGCGCGACAAAGCACCGCACACAGTGGTGCATGAATTCGACCTCTCGCGAGTCTCCCGTGTCGTCGTCGCGCGCGCCGTCGGACGAGGCGCAGGGAAAGTATCTCGTGGTGAATGCGCAGAACATTGCGCACAACGCTCGAGTGAATACGCACATGTACGTCGCTCGCTCGCGCGCGTTCGGCGCGTCGTTGGTTCGTTTGGATGCGCAGCGGATCGATGGGTTTGGTCGTGGCGACCGCGCACTTGGGCGGGGATCATGCGCGCGGTTGATCGTTTCGCTCGCGTGTTCTCGAGACGCGACGGCGCGGAGACTAACGCGCGTACGCCGCTTTCGATGCGACAGTTTCATCTTTCTATCCATCGTGAGTGGAATTAGCTGCGGTATACTTGGACTCACGGGTGTGCAGGGATTTGCAGCGCACTTGGTGTGCATGCTCATCGCCGCCGGGACGATCGCGACGGTGAAGTGCGAGCGACGCGTGGCGTTGTACTTTCCATCGCTCGATAAAGTGCTCATCGACGGCCCCAACGCGGGGTTTGGAACATTTGTGTTGTTTTGGACGTTATCGTATAATTGCTGTCACTTGTACTAGAAGAGGGAGACGATAAGAAAAGTAGACATGTCGTCCACGGCGGAGTTGGTCAAGCGACAGCGTCGGGCGACGACGTTTACGCTCGCACATCCAGAGTACGCGAATAAACACGTAGGTGGGGTTAATGCAGTTGAGGTTGATGGTAAAGCGGGCGATGGGTACACGGTGTTCACTGGTGGTCGAGACGGCACCGTGCGCTCGTGGGATTTGTCCTCGGGCGCGCCGCGGTGCGCTCGAACGCTTGAAGGTCACGCCTCGTGGGTGAACGACGTCAAGCGCATTGATAGTGCGCACTTGGCGAGTGCGAGCAGCGACAAAAGTGTAAGACTTTGGGACACATCGCGAGGTACTCTACGAGCGACTTTATACGGTCACACCGATTACGTCATGGCGTTGGCGAGAGGCGCCGACGACTCGGCTCACGCACTCGCAAGCGGCGGACTAAACAAAGAGTTATTCCTTTGGGACATCGAACGAGGCATCGCCACGAACGTTTCCCCGTCATCGATGACGCTCTACGCGAACACGTATGCGACGCCACTTTCCGGGTCGAAAGATTCCATTTATGCTCTCGATGTGAGCGCAGACGGCAACGTCTTGGTCTCTGGTGGCACCGAGCTCGCGTTGCGCGTGTGGGATGCGCGCACGCGCACGAAGGAGGGCAAACTCAAAGGCCATACGGATACTGTGCGCGCCATCGTCGTCGACGCGAGCGGTAGGAAGTGTGTCACCGCATCGAGCGATCGAACAATCCGAGTGTGGGACATTGGCCAGCAGCGATGTGTGCAGACATTCGCGGGCATGCACTCGGGGTCAATTTGGGCCCTCGACGTCGACCGCGAGTTCTCGCGCGTGTACTCGAGTGGTGTCGATCGTCGAATATGTGTGACGAACTTGACCAATCGCCGTTCGACGTTACTCTGTATGGAATCTGCTGCGGTGTTGAATATTAAGCTTGATGATACGCATCGTAGCGCAACTTCAGATGGAGACATTTGGACGGCGACGGCGTCGAGATCGATTAAGCGTTGGCCCGCGAGCGCGCCAGACGATGTTTTTAGCGTCGAAGCATCTGGTGGTGATACCACGATGCCGACGACTGCGAGACACGCGGCGGTGCTGATGGGAAGTGTCTCTCGGCACCCAGGCACATGGTTCGACGTGGGATCTCCAGGCGTAATGTCCATCGGTACGCCGCGAAAGTTTGACACGTGGGGCGACGCTGCGGCGACGACGCCTGGATCGATAGCAATAGGTACGGGAGCGTTATCTCTCGCAGCGACGACGACGCCCTCAAAAATAGAAGCCGCCGCTTCGGCGCTCGCGCCACTCAATGAAATCGTAGGTGCGAGTCCCGTAGAGCGACACGCCGTGCTCCGCGACAAGCGACGTGTGATGACGCAAAACTCCGTCGGCGCGATATCAATCGTCGACGTATGCACCGGCAAGACCATTGAGACCTTTGATGGGATGAAGCACTCATCAAAATCAGATTTTGATGCGTTACTCGCGGATGAAACCATCAATCCACTCTCAGCGACGCCGTCGTGGTTCACGTGCGACTCACGAAGTGGTAGTTTAGCGATCACACTCGCACCGAGTTCTGCATTTAGCGCCGAAGCGTACGCGAGTGATTTAGGCATCGCCAACGCGGCGTCGGACGAGCGACGGAATTTGGGATTGGAAGTGATTAAAACGCTTTTAGCGTCTTGGGTGTCCAAGTATGCGCCTGAAAAGACGTCATCATTATCTCCGTCGGCATTTGCGCCGTTTCCGACGTCTTTAGAATTCGACGGTGATTATGGACGAGTGAGCGTCGACGTTGACGCCTTGCGAGGCACCGAGGAAGAGCGCGAGTTTTTACCAAAGTGGATCGTCGACCACGCTCTGGGCGTGGCACCACCACCAGAGTCTCCAAAACTATCGTTTGAACTCAAGCCCATGGCTGGGACGTCGACGCCTCCAATCTCAAACGCGAGCGTTTCAGCACCTAAAATTCTCGGTGTGCGAAAGATTAAAGAGTACGTGAAAGAAAAGCTCGACGCCGATGGCAAAAAGTCCGCCAATATCGAGCTCGAGTGCGCGGGCGTGGGTCTGGATGATGCCTACACATTGGCTTACATTAACGCTCACGTGTGGAAGAAGGGTGCGCCCATCATCGTCGAATATCGCGACGTCGACGATGACGATTCGGCGCCGCGCCGTTAGTTTTGGATTCTACGACTGTAACAACAACGACAACAACGTGAACGCAACGGTATCATCATCATCATCATCATCGACGCGACGGTGAAAATATCATAAAATTACAATAATTAATCACCAAGGCACTACCTCTCTCTCTATCGCTCTATTTAAACCACCCTTGCGCGCTCACGCGTAGTGACAGACGTAGTGAAACGCCTCGCGCACTTTAATATCAAACTTCGAGTTCGCCTCAATCGCAAACTCCTCACCCTCACCGCACGCCACCCACGCATCGGTATTCGCCAACCGATACTCGCACGCGCCCCCGACGCACTGCATGATCTCCGCCGCTCCCGTCCCGAACGTCAACTCGGTGTCCGGCCCGAGCACTACCCCAGCCGACTTCTTCTCCCCCGACGCCGTGGTGAACGAATGCGACACGCACTTGCCGTCAAAGTACACGTTCGCCTTGGTCGAGATGGCGACGTTTTCAATCACAGAGGACGACATGATGCGCGATCGTCGTCGTCGCGAGTCGTCGTCGCGAGTCGCGCTCTCGCGATGGACATAACACCAAACCTGTCACGGCATCGCACGACGCGCGTCGTCGCGTCATGACGTACGGCGCGACGACGATGTCGCGCATCGCGAAGGCGGAAGAGGAGGAGGAGACGCGGGCGCTCGTCGCGCGGTCGTCGTCGTCGTCGTCGTCGTCGTCGTCGTCGCGCCGCGCGTTCATCGGTGGTGCGGCGTTGGGCGCGTTGGTGGGCGCGGCGATGATGGTGTTGGCGTTGACGGGGCGCGGGTCGCGCGAGGGCGCGGCGCTCGCACGCGGGTCGCGCGAGGGCGGCGCGCACGCGGTCGAGGCGATCAGTGATGCGGTCGTGGGCGCGCTCGGGGGAGCGTTGGCGTTTCCCGCGGTGGGATGTCCCACGAGCGAGGTGAAGTTTTCGACGAATCTTCACTCCGTGTACGGGAACAAGATCAGCGTGAAACTGCCAGAGGAGTGCGGCTGCACACCCAGGATTGCTGGGAAAAGAAAATGTATATGCGTGGGTGGGAACACGGTGAGCGTCGACTTACCAAACGAGAATATCCACCTGCAACTTGGATTGCCAAAGGTAAACGGAGTGTCGTTTTGCGACATGGTCGACTCGCTCGAAAGCTTGCCTGATATCGCCGACGACCTCGCTACTAAATTAAAGTCTCTCGTCGGATTGATCTGGGATCCATGGTTGAACATCGACGCAAGTGGGCTGCTCGACATGATTCAGAAGACGTTCGCGGATGCTACGGATGGGTTCTCCGCTACCGCCGCTCTTGGAAGCGCGCGCGGTGTTCACAGCGCGGATCGAGCTGAATTTCTCGCGCACCTTCGCGATAATGTTAAGAGAGCATTTGAAGGCAAGGATCTCGTTGAAAAGTCGAGTATTCCCGGAACGCGCGGTATTTCTACGTCCCCCGATGTGGCTTCTTCGCTCGGTGCCGAGTCTGGTTACTGTCATGAAATTCCATTTCAAGTGTTCAGTGACTACGAAAGTCCGAGCCCTGATATGCCTTGGCCGGAAAAGTTTGCGAACGACTCGTTCGCACCAAATGCTTTCCGCATGAAATTTCCGACGCTGCACGTTGGCTTATGTCAAAAACTCCATGAATTTGATGTTCCGCGCGAGGTGGCTGTGCAATTGATTGAAAGCTTCTCAAAAATGGTCGACGCTATGTTCGATGCGATTTACGACGCTTCCGGAGTGAAAAAAGTCGTTCAAAGCATCAATGACATGGGGGATCAAATCATGGGACGAAAACTTCTTGGCGAAGAGGCGAGCAGTATGCGCGAACGTCAGGCTGAGCTGCGTAAGCAGTTAAAGGACTCAGAAACAACATTTTATCAAGAACTTGTCGTTTTGCATGAAATTTTCAACACGGGTGCAGATGGATTCAAACCTTCGGTCACGAGTCGACTGGGTGTCGCATCAGCAATATTACGCGGCGAGGCGGCCCTCGGTGGCAACACATTTGAAGACGTATTCGAAGAATTCCGAGCTCATCTCACCTCAGCGTTGCATCACATGAAAGACATGAAAATCCGAGCAACCAGCACGCTCGAGTTCGGTTTGTCGTTCGGCGTCGACGTATCGCACGTTATGTTTCGTGAGGGAGAAATACTCAGGGATTTCGTTGGAAAGAATGATACTATTTCACAGGACTTGGTCATACCGATAGCTCCTGGTCTCTTTGCAGCAGTTTCCGTTGAATTGGATGTTCGTCTACCGTACTACTTCCGCGCGGAAGTGGAAGGGTCGTTTGAGTTTGAAGTTTCCGTTGCATTTCCTGTCACTGTATCACTCGGAAGCGACACAAGCGCAACTTATGTGAGTTTTGGTACGCCACAGATAGACCTCGCGAGCCCACTGAGCGGGTATGCCGTTGCCGGCATGCAAATCGGCGTGGTGTCTGAGATTGTCAGCGCATACGTCGCGCTTTGCGCCGGTCTAGTGTGCGCAGGACCTGATATCCAAGCGCGACAGGATGTCTACGTTGGGCTCGACATGTTTGCTCAAATGCAGGAAGGTAACGCGACGTGTCACGCCGGACCCGAAACGCTCACCGCAATGTGGACCGACTGGGATTACAAAAGTGAAACGAAGAATGAGTGTCGTCGTAGCCAATTGGGCATGGGGGCTTATTTGCAGATTCCGAAGACTGTCTTGGCAGCGCAAGTCGCTGTCAAGCCTCTTCCTACAATCGAACTACCAGCCGGTATGGAGCCGGTGGTGACTCTCGTTGACCTTCAGCCACTCATCAATGCGGCTCACAGCACTGACGGAAACTACCTCGTGGAGAAGTTACAGAGCGCGTGTACAAAGCCTCAAAATACGCCTATTGATGCGTGTAATCTCGCGTGCCAGTTCACAAAATCAGCTCCGCATCCTGTCCCAGCGGACATCAAAGCGTTGCAGGAAGAAGCGCACGGATCAGTGTCCTTCCAACCACCTCCACCGCCACCTTCACCGCCGCCACCTTCACCTCCGCCACCTCCGCCATCACCTCCACCACCATCTCCGCCACCACCATCTCCGCCGCCACCTTCACCACCTCCACCAAGTCCACCACCACCTCCATCCGTGTACAGTTATCTTGAAGCGGGTGCGTGTACAACCGACTGGAGAGCAGAAAAAACAGCGTGTGACAGCAAAAATGATTGTACCGCAGTTGGTCTTCAGTCGACTGGTTGCTGGCATAGATTGAAAGGTGTTGTAGCTGACACAATTATATTGTCGAGGTATAAACCGCTCCTTGAAAAAAAGAACCAGTATAGGTTGGCTTGGTTGGGTGAAGGCAAATGTGGCGATTCCTCGAGTAAAATTCGATCTCAGTGTCTAAATACCAATGGTTGTGTAGCGTACGGAGAGCAATCTAACAAATGTTGGCACTTGCTGCAACAGAGCGGTCAAGATAAGAAAAATCTGGACGTGTATACGCGTGATTTAAAATTTTTGTGGCCACTGTGATCCTGGTCTTGGCTACACAAGAATACAACAAGTCCACCGGGCGGTTGCTAAGAACGCACCTGCCGCGGTGGCCAATTTTGCATCAGCAGGGGTGCTGGTGTACGGTACGGGATGCCTTATATTACCGAATGCGAGCACCGGAGCCTTGCTTACACACATTTGTAGAAACTTGCCCGTACCGTCGCGACGGTGAGCTCGGTGTGTTTGACGAGCATACTTTGCGGATACGCGACGGCGCTGTCTGGGCCACAAGCCACGCACTCGCGCCTCCTAGAAGTGGTCAGAAAACCATTCATCTGTTGTTATACATCACCTCCTACGATTGTTGTACCTGTAGTATACCGTACTTTGATTCATTCATGACTCGGGAACAATAAACACGCATCGCACGCGAAACGACACCAATACAAAAAAACAAAAAGTCATCCACCAGAGGTGGGAGCAACTGAAAAAAAGGTTACCGAGCGACAGGCGCTGTTGATGACCGCGATCGATAGGATTCGAACCTACGCAGGCAGTGCCTAATCGATTTCTAGTCGATCCCCTTAACCGCTCGGGCACGATCGCATTCGCCTTCGCGCGCGCACACTACGCGCACCAGACGTCGTGCGTCATAAATGCATAAATTTTCACCCGGTACCCGCGAACGGGTATCATCGCAAAAGTTACAGGTATTTTCACGCACGCACGTTCTATACCGTATGCCCATACGACGTGACCCACACACACGTGATTTTCCCGCGAAAATCCCCCAAAATGTTGGTCCGCCGCCGAAAAGCCGACGATGGCGCGCGCGTTCGATCCGGCACTTTGCCGCGCGGTCACTCGAGACGTCCCACAGGTACGCATTCAATCGCATTCGCGTGCGCGAGATTTCATCGCACGCATTATTCGCGTCGTCGCATCGCCGTCGCCGCCGTCGCGCGCACGGGCGCCTTCAGACGATCATCCGCGCGCGATCGCCGCGCGCGTCGGTGGCGTTCGCGAGACGTCATCCGCGACCGTCATCGGCGCGGAATATTCGCGGCGCCGATCGTCGGCGGTCGGGCGCGAGATGTGCGCGATGCGCGGTGGGATATATGATTGGAGGGAAAAAGCACGCATCGCTGCGCATCGACGCGAGGGCGCGAGGGCGGTCGCGCGATGACGCAGGCGCGGATGTGGATCGCGTCGATGGGATTCGAACGCGGATGTGGATAGCGCGGGGTTTGGAGGCGATGGGTCGATGTATGTAGACGCGCGCGACTGACTCGTGTTTTGTTCGTGCGTAGTCTTGCTATCACGCCCAAACCGCACATCTCAATACCAAACAAACCAAGCAACGCACACGATGGGATTTTTGTTTACGTCTGAATCCGTCAACGAAGGTCACCCGGATAAGCTCGCGGATCAAATCTCCGACGGCGTGCTCGACGCGTGCCTCGAACAAGATCCGGATTCCAAGGTTGCGTGCGAAACGGCGACGAAGACGAACATGGTGATGGTTTTCGGTGAAATTACGACCAAGGCGAAGGTTGATTACGAAGCTGTTGTTCGCCAAGTGTGCCGCGATGTTGGGTTCATCTCTGACGACGTCGGCCTCGATGGGAACAAGTGCGAAGTGCTCGTGCGCTTGCACGAGCAATCGCCGGATATCGGCCAAGGTGTGCACGGTATGGGTACCAAGTCTGATGAAGACATCGGTGCGGGTGACCAAGGTCACATGTTCGGTTACGCCACGGATGAGACTGAGTCTTTGATGCCGTTGACGCACGTCTTGGCGACGCAACTCGGCCACCGCTTGACCGTCGTCCGCAAGGATGGCACGTGCCCGTGGGTGCGCCCGGATGGTAAGACCCAAGTCACTGTGGAGTACGAAAACGACAACGGTGCCATGGTGCCGAAGCGCGTGCACACCATCTTGATCTCCACTCAACACGATGAAACCGTCACCAACGAAAAGATTGCCGAGGACTTGATGAACGAAGTCATCAAGAAGGTTGTCCCGGAGAAGTACTTGGACGCCGACACTATTTTCCACTTGAACCCGTCCGGACGCTTTGTCATCGGTGGCCCGCACGGTGATGCCGGTTTGACTGGCCGTAAGATTATCATCGATACCTACGGTGGCTGGGGTGCGCACGGTGGTGGTGCGTTCTCTGGTAAGGACCCGACCAAGGTGGACCGCTCTGGCGCGTACATTGCCCGCCAAGCGGCCAAGTCTGTCGTCGCCGCTGGCCTCGCTCGTCGGTGCTTGTTCCAAATCTCCTACGCCATTGGCGTCGCCGAGCCGCTTTCCGTGCACGTCGACACCTACGGCACTGGTAAGATTCCGGATGAAGAAATCTTGGCCAAGGTTAAGGCCGCGTTTGATTTCCGCCCGGGTATGATGGGTAAGGCGCTCGACCTCAAGCGTGGCGGTAACAAGCGTTACCAAACCACCGCCGCGTACGGTCACTTCGGTCGCGATGAAGATCTCAACATCTTCACCTGGGAAAAGGTTGTCCCGCTCTAAATGCGCGTAAAAAGTAGTGTTGCGCTAGTTAAGTGAGCGACGGATGTTTGTTTATTCACGACGGGAATGGTTTTGCATTCCCCGTCGAGAGTGCCTCGCCTCGGTTGGTTTCTTCTTGATTTCCACTACACACAACAAAACGTATTAATTCTAGACGGCCTGATTCGCCGTCCGACGGAATAGTCGGTAGTTAGTTGTTTATGATTGTTCATATACACACATAGAGCGTAAAAGTTATGACACAAGCGCGTTCGCTCGCCTTCTCGTCGCCTTCTCGTCGTCCTATCCACTCCTCACTCGTCCACTCGCGCGAGGTGTCCATCACCCGAACGCGTACACATAAACGTAGTCATAACGCCGCGCACGCGATGTTGCGCACGCACGCGCACGCGCTAGCGACGACGTCTGCGGTCGCCTCGACCCGCGCGCGACGTCCCCGCGCGTTTGGGACAAGACCAGCCACAGCTCTCGCGTTTTTATCTTCCCCAGCCCAGGTCGTCTCCGACGTCGCCACCGCGGTATTGAAAACACCACTGGTATTAAAACGCTACACCGCGGTGCGTTGTGATGTCGATTTAGCGTTCGATGGCGCGCTCACAGGCAAGGTGAACGGGGTGAAGATTCGCGGAGAGCACTGGTCGTCGCCACGCGAGCTCACGTGCGAAAGTATTTCATTCGACGTCGGCGCGTGCGAACTCGACATCGGCGCTGCGTTATCAATGCAAGGGATCAAGCTCGTGCGCGAAGCGAAAGGGCGCGCGACTCTGGTGTTTGATTCGAGGGATTTTGGGAATTTTTTGGCGCACCCGTTGTTTTTAGCGTCGTCTCGTCTCGTCGGCGTCGGCGGTTCGAAGTTTACGTTTGACAAATCCACCGCGCGCGTGAGCGCGGATGGTTGTTTAGAATACACTGGTACATGGGCGCGGGATGGAGTCACGCGTGCGATACGCATGTTTCCTGGAGAAAACGGTTCTGGCGCGGCGAGTTTGCGCGTACAGAGTCAGACGCCAAACGACGACGCGCTCGAACGCGCCCTCGAAGTCTTCTTCACCACGCTCGTCATAGATTTAGAAGGCACGGAGCTTCTCTATCGAGACATGACCATTGACCGCACGCGTGAACGCGTGCGTTTCAACCTAGACGTCACCGTAAAGCGGTTTCCTTCGCCAAATTTACAATTCTAGCGCCATAGCTCTCGTCTTTTATACAACTTTCTAGTCCTCTCTCGCGATAAATCCAATCGCATGCGGCGGCCAAAGCACCGCACTCAACCGCCCATGAATCACTCCAATAGGCACTGTTCCAACATCATTCCTACTCGCATTCCTATCGCCATCCTCGTCGTCGTCGTCGTCGGCGCGCGCGCGCCAACGCCTCGACGCCCGCAACGCGCATCGCCCTCGCTCAGCATCCTCAGCATAAAACCCACCCATACTCACCACGCGTTGCGCCGTCCGCGCCCTCGGTGCGGGTCCAGGCGCATTAAGCACCACCACATCGCCTCGTTCGATCGCATCGCGCCGCGGCGCGCTCACATCGCACCACACCACGCGTGAGCTCCACGCGGGCGTTGGCCCATCGATTCGCGCCCCACCGTCTTCATCGCGCGCGTACGCGATCGCGGGGTGTCCAACGCGCGCGCTCACGGTGGCGCCGAACGCGAACGCTAACGCGCCATCGCGCACGGCGGTCAGAAGCGCGCGCGACATCGCGCGTGCGGTCGCGGCGCGCTGTGACGTCACGGTGGCGTCAGCACTCCAGCCGCTGCGTGCGTGACAGCGCGACGCCGCACAGCACGGCGCGCGATGGAGACGATGCGCGCGCGACGTCTGAGGCGCCTTGTGATGATGTTGTGCGCGCTGAGTGCGTTGGCGTGCTGTGCGCGCGCGTGCGTCGCGGAGGGCGGGGCGATGATGATGTCGACAACGAGTGGTGAGGATGATGAAGCCGCGGCGCTTGATGCGCTTCTCGCGTCGTCATCGGGCGACGATGGGTCAGCGAGCGACTTGGACGCGACGTTAAACGCTTTGTTCGCGTGGTCGATCGAGAATAGTGACCCTGAGACGCTCAGGGCGATGGCGAAGAGGGCTGAGGGGATCACGATGGAGGCGCTCGAAGGCGCTGGCGCCGGGACAAAGATGACGATTGATGCCACCGCGCGGTCGAAGTACACGCATGAAGATTTATTAAAAAAGCGGAAAGAAATTCGTGAAGTGCTCGACGCGATTGCGGCGCAGCCGAGCGAGGCGGCGATGGCGAAGGAGCTCGCTGAAATTGTGGTTTCGGCGGAGTCGAGCCGCGAACGCAAGGTTGACGCTTTGGAGGCGTTGTACGACGCCGGATCGCAGATTGATTTGGCGAATGATTTCGACAAGCTCGGAGTGTTAGATGCATTGCTTAGTGCGATCAGTGGGGTAGATGATGACGTCGTGAGTGCGGCATGTCGAGCGTTGGCGTCGGCGGCGTCGAATAACGTCGCCGTGCAGTCGGCTGTGTACGACAAAGGTGGATTTGATACGCTCATGGCGTTAGTATCGAAAGCACAGATGTCGGTGAATGTGAAGCACTCGGCAATAATGGTACTTGGAATGAGTGTACGAACGCATGAGGCATCACGCGTGAAATTCTTCACGCACGGAGGCGTTGGAACGTTGCGGGATTTGACGTCGCTCGACATCCCTGCCAAGACGCGCTTGCGGGCGTTGACGCTCCTTGCCGACGTGCTCACCATCGACGGTGCCGGCAAGACACTAGTATTTCCATCAAATGGCGGCGACGATGAGGCGATACGAGGTCTCATCCACGCCATGGCTGAGAATGGGGCGAATGCGGAGACGCCAGCGGATGTCGTCTCAGTCGGCGTCGACGCGCTCGCGGCTGCCCTAGAAGCGGATTCGTCCTACGTACGAGCACAGTTGCGCCAAGATGAACATTTCATAGTCAAAATGATCGAGAGAATTGACGGATTCATCGCAGAGGCGTCGAACGATGACGACTGGGTGGCGCAGTTGACGTCGACGCGGTCGACGGCGACTCGCCTGTTGTTGGCTCGAGTGTCTCTTCCAGACGAGCTCTAGCGTCGGCGTCGTGCCGCATAGCCATCGCACTTCGCGTTTTGTAAACATATTCATCAAGATTGATATCAGCGCGCGCGCAAACGTTTGCATTCGCATCGTATTATTCGCATTCATCACGCGCGCGAGCGTCGCGCGTCGTTCTAAAACAACCCCTGTCGCTGTTTTCATTCACAAGTTTCTACTTTTTTAAATCGCGCTCACGCTTCACGACAAAACTCCGTCATCCACATGAGCACTTTAAGCGCGCACTATGAGGTGCTCGCTTACAAACGGTCACGCGGGCCCTTCACCGGCGGCTGTTGCGGGCCGACGGTGATCGGGAGCTTGGCATCCTTTGCCCCCTTGACGCCGTACGTCACGGTGAGCAAACCACCGGTAACAGCCAAGAACGAGTACATCGCTTCACGACGGCCCAAACCTTGCGCGGCGTTCTCGAAGAACAACGCTTGCTGATCCGGGTAGCGCGCCGAAGACTCCACGCCGTACATATCGAACGCCCCAGTCGTGGCTTCCACGTTGGAGAGGTCAAAGTACACCGACTCATCGCCGTACTTAGCCTTGGTTTGCGTCATCGCCCTATGCGCACGCATCACAACGCAACGTCAGTATCAAAACAAAACACCCCAATCCACCACACACACACTCGCGCACACTCGCGCACGCATCACCTCGACGCGCATCCATCCCGCGAGATCGCGAACCCGCCCGTCCCGCGCTCGAACCCGCGCGATATCCTCCACCCTATCCCCCAAGCTCACCCCCACCGCGCCCTCGCGCGCGCCCACGCGTGCGCGCAACGCGCGCGCACGCGCACAGGATACCACTCCCCACCATCTCCGCGCGTCTCGCGCCCTGCGTCGCGATGCGTCTCGCGCAGAACGCGCGCGATCGCCACCCACATCACCGCGCGCGAGATACGCTCCAGCATCGTGCGATCGCATCGTCGTCGTCAAGCGCGTCGCTCTATCGCGCGCTCGCGCACGTACCGACGGGCAGCGCGCGGCTTGGTGCTCGCGCGAACGACCGTACCGGTCGCGAAGGAGGTCGTCTTAGCCGTGGCGAACATAACGAGCGTGATTCGATGCGTCGAATTCTGAAGCGCGCGCGTGGCTGCGGTCGTCGGGCGTTTGGGTCGATATCCATAGTGTAATGTAATATATGCTATGAATGACTACAATTACATCATTATATAGCAGATATTGTACTTAAATATTGGAGCGTGGTCGCGCACACCGGTCCCGTGTTGAGGCTCAGGTGCTGCGTCCGGTTCATGACTGGTCCCGGGAGGACGCGGTGTTCATACCTCGGTGAGCTGAGCGCTGCTAGAGATAATCAAACCGATTCCACTCGGGAGCAGCGTCGAACACAACGTCGCGCCTCTTCGGTTGTTGGCTCGAGTGCACAGAGTTATGCCCCAGCGATGATCAAACTGACGCCGCACAGGAGGAGCATGAAGCATAAAATCGTCTTGATAGTGGCTTGAGTGTCCTTCATCACCTCGAAAATATCCTGACCAACCGCGACGCCGCCGATGCTGGCGATGACGATGATAGTGTATAAAGGCCAGTCATCGTTTGTGAACTGATTGTTTTTTGTGTTGATGGCGGACTTGATCACGTACGTCACGACGCGCGCGATGACATTTGCCGCCGTGATGACGGCGCCATTGCCTTTTTGAACAGCCTTGCTCATCTTCATGGGTGGATGAAGAAAGTATAGGATGATCGGAGGTCCGCGAATACCGCAGAGACCACCTAAAAATCCGCTCAAAAAGCCCATGCTGATAGTCCACAGCTTTCCCTGTAGCGTCAGAGCGGGACTCGAGGAGGCCAACGGGCCGCCGCTGGCGGGATCGTTCTCGTCCCCTCGGAAGCCGATGATAATCGTGATGTCGTCCGTGCGATCTTCACTGGATATCCAGCGCTTATACGCTTCGCCGACGAGCGCACGACACGCCTCGGCTGGATCTTTATATAGCGAACAGACCTCCATGACCTCGTCTGGAGCGATGAAATCGGTGATGCCATCGCTGCACAAGACGATGACGCGATCCTCTTTCCGCAGCGCATAGTGATCGACATCTGGCTCAGCGATCACGCCCAGTGACTCCGCCATCGCATCGCCAATCGATCGCGAGAACGCCGTTCCTGGATTTTTCCCCTCAGCAGCGTACACGCGGAGCTGCTCCCCGTCGTCAACCTCTTTCAAGGAAAGACTCTTTCTAAAACTTCGCATTGGTGAGACATTCGGCGGGGCACTGCTATCCAGCTGCGACTCCTTCATCACACGACCGTTGCAGCTCTCGATACGCTTGCGCTCATCTGGATCCGTAAGCGTGTGTTCTTTCATGAGAACTTTAGCCTCGAGAGTTTTCCCGGTCGCTTCTTTGGAGACGAGCTTACCAAGCATGCAAACAGAGTCGCCTACGTTTGCGATGCACAAGTTGGTGTTGTCGACATACACGCATACAGATGTTGTGCCGGACTTTTCGTCATTTATCGCATCATGGTCGTGAAGTGCTTGATTCACGACAATGTGCGCGGTGCGAAACGCTGATGAAGCGGTGTCACCGCGGCGCATCGCAGACTCAAACTCCTTGAACACGCCAACTTTGGCAAAGTTCGAACACTCATCACCCGCGGTTCCGTGACCGTCGAAGACGGCTAACCAATGCTTGCCGTCACGCCCCGCAACTTTCACCTGAAGGTCAAAAGCATCTTGATTCTTCTTCAGCTTTTTGAAATCGGTGGGATAGTAGCCCTTCTGCGATAGAGCCGCCCATCGGATAGTTGTCCCATCTCGGCAGTCAGTTACGCAATCTTGCATGGTCAAGCCTGCAGCCACTTCTTCTCGAGTCAGGTATCCGTACATCTCTGCGTTCTTGGGCCATTCGTGCGGATATTGTGAAGCGCTCATATCACCGCCGATGTCGACGAGCACATCATCCTCATTCCACGAAATCAATTCAGCTGGCCTGGAGAGTACTTCTGCCTGGCGCTTCCGTCGCGCGGCGTCGCCAGGATTTTCAACTTCGAGAGTTGCCATCATATTTTGAATGCCGATTTTGTTCAGACGATCGAACTCTGCTATCTGCTCTTGCTCGAAAACCAGTGGATCTGTTTTGTGAGGCACGATGTGCGTCTCGTAAGAAAGGCGCGTCATGTGATTATGCGCAACCGATTCAATGAGCAGGAGGTCCTTCCTGGACAACGGGTCGTCTCCATTGAGCCACTTCTTGTGCTGTTTCGCAGCAAAGGACTCGCCTCGAACCAGATTTTGAAACTGATAAGAAAGATTCGCCGCGGCAGCCGCTTGTCTGCCGTGTTTTGCGTTGGTGATCAAAGTACTAACGTCATCCAAACCCAACACACTGCCTCTGCGTTGGCCCATGCCAAATCGTCGTTTTCCGATGAAGTCGTATATCCTTTTTATGGTGTTTTCTTTATCAGAAAGCAGCTCTTCGTAGTGAACCTTCAACAGTAGATGCGGATGTGTGTCAATGATCGGTAACACGGCATCTTGAAGTGCGCACCACTTGGTAACAATAGCGTAGTAGTGGCAATCCCCGACCGGCGTCTTCATGAAGGACATTGCAACGTCGCGTGGGTCGCGAACGAGATAAACGTAACGTAAACGATGCTCACCGTAATACTGCAGTAGCATGTCATGATACTTCGACATTCCCATAGACTTGCACATCCAAATTCGCTTGTCATTCGAAATGGTGAACTCGTTGTAGACAAAGTCAAAGATTGCAAGAAGGTGCATACCCTTCGGCAACTCGACGCTACCACCCTTTTCGCGGAGCGTGGCGAGCTTGCCAGAGACGAATCGCTCCGCTTCTACACGATTAAAGACAATCAAACGGTTGTGAATAGTAAGCCAAGGGACTTGATTACGCTCTACGAACGTGCAGACGTGATCAATGAGTACACGCAAGCGTTCAGGAACGTCGAGATCGCCGAACTTGTCCAGGATGGGCATGAAGTCACGCATAATGTGCGGAGGGTGCGGCGAGGCGAGATCCTCGCGTTCATCGAGCATGGTACGAAGCCAGTTGGATCCAGAGCGCTGGGAACCAATCATGAAAAATACTGGAGCACTCGTATCGATGGATCTCTTTTTGTACTGCCCAGAACGAGCCACGCCGGAAGGCGCTGAAGAGGACGAAGTCATCCATTCATGGGCAAGTGCACCGGACGCATCGAGACGTTTGATAGGATCTACTTCAAGTAATCCACGGATGAAGCTCTTCGCTGTCTCGGATACATTCTCCCAAACTGGATGTGCAAAGTTGAAAAGGCCACTCTGCATCTGCTTGAGGAGCGGAGGATCGGAGCACTCGTCATCAAACGGGTGGAATCCTGCAAGCAGATTGTAGCAGATGACACCAAGACTCCACAAATCGCACGCGTTACTATATTCAACTTTATACGCGCACTCCGGGTCTAACATCTCGGGCGAACTGTAGTTTGGCGTGCCGTAAAAGGTTGAATCTTTACCAGAATTCTGAATGTAATCAGCCAGACCAAAGTCAGCAATTTTAACCACGGGAGCCGTGCTCACATCCGTGATCGCTTCAGCGAGCATCACGTTCTCTGGTTTTAGATCACGATGCATAATACCTTGCGTTTTCATGTGCTCGGTCGCTTCGAGGAGTTGCCTCATAATCTGGCGCGCAGTCGCCTCGTCGTAGGCGCCGTTTTCCGCGAGTTGGTCAAAGAGCTCGCCGCCGCGGACGAGTTCCATCACGAAATACCAACGATCATCCGTTTCGAGCACCTCCAATAGTCGAATGATGTTAGGATGATTAAGTTGCTTCATGAACTCCGCTTCCTTCCTGGCCATCGCGTCCACAGTGATGCTCGACGCGGCGCCAGCGTCGTCGACGCTATTCGGTTTCGACTTTTTGGTAATCTTCATCGCATACTGCTTCTTCGAATGTTTATGCTCCACGAGCTTCACAGTGGCTTGCGTTCCGCTCCCCAGCTCCTCAAGAACGTGATAGTCGCCGATCGAAGTCTTCTCTTCTGCCTCCTCCGTCGTCTTCGCCGCGGCCCCCCCCGGTTTCACCGCGCAAGCTGCTGACGCGATCAACGCCCGGTTTGCATACATCTCGCCCAACCCCACTCCAAGCACGAGAATCCCAGCGATTAATTGCAGCGCCTTGACGTTTACGTAGTCCCCGACGAGCTGTCCCAGCGGCGTCGAAATCACAGTCACCGGCACGAAGAGTCTCATGAGTTCAGGAGTCGCGTACTTTCGCGGTCGCGCGTTTCTCAGCAGCATCGGCTGCGCCGCCAGCAACGACAGCGACTGCACGAATATCGCGTACCGCGCCTCCACGCCGTACCCGCACGCGTCCGCGAGTTGGACGACCAGCCAGTAGACGATCGCCATGCCGAAGCCCGTCACCGAGACGCCCGCGTTGCCGATGAACGCCGCGAGCGCCAGCACGGCGTACCCATCGCGCGCGCGCATCGCTTGCGTCCGTCGCGCGTCGCCGCGTGCGGTCGCGAGGCGGAATCGCGCGGGCCACGCGCGTGGCGTCGTATCGCCGTGCGGCGTTAAATGGCTGTTCCGGAGCACGATCCCCGGAGCTGCGGTGCACCATCCCATTGGTTTTTTCATATACAATGGCTCCTGGATGCGCTACATCGGCTGTGGAGCTCGGCGCTATCGATGCACATGCATGTTTTTTTGACCAAATCGTCGCGGGCGTGGCTCGGGTTCTAAGGGGACGTGCAGATGTGGTGCGCGTGGATTACACTTGCAACGCTCGGGCGATGGACGCGGCGAGTTTAAGCACGACGAAAGGTTTGGTACCGGAACACGCCGAGACGGTTTGTGGACATGAATCAGTGATCCAGAAGTGCTCGAAACCAGAGCCTGCGGCGGTGAACCGACGCCAGGATTCATTGGGGAAGACGCCGTGGGTGACGTAGGCGCTGACTTTGGTCGCGCCTTCGCGGGCGAGCACCTTGGCGCATTCGATGAGGGTACCGCCGGATTGCACGAGGTCATCGACGATGACGATGTGCTTACCCGCTGGTTTGCCTTCCTTGATGGTGACGATGCGTTTTTCGCCTTCACGAACCTTGGTGCAGACGACTTCTTCGTATTTGGTGAAAAAGTTGTGAAAGCGTTTGCTCGCGCCTTCGTCAGGGTAGGCGATGACGACGTCCTTGGCGTCTTCTAATTGTTCTAGTTGTTCGAGTAAGAGTGGGATTCCGGATCCAAAAAACGGCGTGATGGCATCGCCGAAGTAGAAACGTTCTTGTAACGCATGGATGTCGAAAATAATCGTATCCGTCGGACCGCCGCGCGATGGCGGAATGTTGCTCAACATTCTCGCCAACGTCACCGCGGTGGGAATCTCGCCCTCTTTATCCACTCTCTCCATCGTACCAGTTGGGAAAAACGGCAAAATCAACCTAAACGACGCTACGAACATCTTTGGTAGGGAGTAAATGACCGAAAGCTGTTGGAAAATAACCGACGCGTTGTGAAACGACGCCAAAAACGCCACGTGCCGTCCTCGTATTCTCTCCGCGTCACTCACGAACAAGTTTGGGAACCCATCTGGGAACGTCTTCCATGCAATCTCTCCAAGTTCAATATCATTATCTATCGCCGCAATCTCTCTCGCCATCTGTTCCATCTGTGATTCGATACGAATACAAAACCGTCCCGGCAGTTAGTCCCGGGCGCGCGTTTGAAACCCACCGCGAGCTCAAGCGTTCCGAGGCACGCGTCGCGCGCCATCGCGCGATCGCGCGCATTCGAGCGCATGGGCGCGCGCAAAACCATCCACACGCGCTCGCTGCGCAGACGAACCTCGGTGCAGTAGAACAAAACGAGCTTCATCGACGAGCGACTGATGCGCTCTGACGGCAACCGTGTTAAACTTTCATTCGCCATTTGTGTATCTTCGGGCGCGATCGAGTGCGCGTCGGTCGACGGTGAACGTGATATCGGCACCTATGCGGTGGTATGCGTCACGGAGCGAGGACTGCTCAGGGATGGAGGCGACGACGACGACGACGGGGCGCGTCGCGCTGTGCGGAGCAGCCGCGCCGGCTGCGGCTGAGCCGTCGCGGCGGTTTCTACGTTTTCAATGTTCACCTCGCCGAGCGCTCCTGGGACGTCCGCGCACGTGATGGCTAGATACCACTACAATTGCGCTCTCGCTAGTGACTACGCTACTCGAGAGCGCGACTACGACTACTAGTGCTACTATTTGGAAACGACTCGAGTCGTTTCGCGAGCCTAATACAATACGCATCCATTCGCGCGCATGAGCGCTCACATCACGCGCCCTACAAATGTGCATCGCGGATATTTCTCAATTAACGACTCCCACATCACGCACATCGTATCCACGACGCGAAGATGATAAAATATCTTTCCAGTCAAGCTCAACCGCCGCGTTCGACACGCGCTCTCGACGAACACCAACGCCGGCGCCTCGCGCCCGAACGCTCGCATGACGAGCCCCGCGAACACCACCGGCACGCACGTACCCGGTCCATTACACATAATTACGTCCGGTTTGACGCTAAAGACGATCCGCATCGCGTCAACGAACGCCAGAGCCGTCGTCCACGCGCTCGAAAGCCACGACTGTCCAACTTCCCGCGCGCGTCCCACGCGAAGAACCACGTACGGCGGCGGCACCGACGCATCCCCATCGCCGACCACCCCACGCGCGGCGTCCTCATGCGCGCGCACCTTGCGTTCGGACATCGAATCCGTCCTGGCCACGACGTACGACCGCGGCGCGTACTTGTCCTGGGACAGGTGGGACATCATCGCCATCATCTCCGACGTGTGTCCACCGCTTCCGAGGACCACCAGGGTGGATAGGCGCGGCTTGACGCGCCAAACCGATCGCAGCGGTCGCATGACGTTCCGCATCGCGCCCAGCGCCGCGTTTAGCGCGCATAAAAACAAGATGAGCTGCAGCATCGAGGAGCGAAGCGGCACACTATGACGCCAATGTTGTCGCGGCTGCGCCCGCGAACGCGAGCGTTCACCGTCGCGCTCGTCGCTCTCGTCGCCATCGCATGTTTTGCCACCGCGTACGCGCACGCGCACGGCGCGCACGGCGCGCACGGGGGAGAAATCGTGGGTTTTAGTGCGCGAGAAGTGCTGCACGCCATGGCTGCGAGTGCACTCGTGTCGCTCGCCTCGCTCGCGGCGTGCGCGCTTTTCCCTCTGCGCGCGGTGATGGTGGACATGGAAGCGTTATCGCACGTCGCGATCGGGGCCATGGCGGCGGAGGCGCTTGGGCATCAACTTCCGTCGGCGTACGGGAGCGCGAGCTCGACGGTTGTCGCGAGCGGCGTCGTGACGGGCGTGTTAATGTTTCACATTGTAGAGTGCGTGGTGCGCGCGACGAGAGTTGATGATGGGAAAGAGACAAAGTCAACGAGCGCGAGTAGGGTTGGGCGGGGGCGAGCGCCGCGGCGTCGCGCGTCAAAATCGTCGTCAAGGTCAACGTCAACGCGGACGGCGGTTATGGGTACGAGTTTCGCGCATGTCGCGCCCACGGGATGGCTCAACCTGATCGCTGATGCCGTGCACAATTTCACTGATGGTGTTGCAATCGCCGCCGCGTTTGCCCGTCGCGGCGTTCCCGCGGGCTGGCGCACCGCAATCGCCGTGCTTGCGCACGAGCTGCCGCAAGAAATTGGTGACTTTAGTATTTTACGCGTCGCCGGTTTCACCGATTTCCAAGCCTTGGGATTCAATTTATTAAGCGCCACGGTCGCCATCGCCGGAACAGCGCTGACATTTATGTTGCTCGCACTATCGCAAAGCACCGTCGGCATTGGCGTCGTTAGTCGCGGTGTGAGCGCCTCGACCGGCTCGTCGGCGGCGTTCGCCGAAGCCTTCGCCGCCGGCGGCTTCCTCGCCGTCATCTTTGCCGCTCTCGCCGATATCGCGCGGCAAAAGCAAGCAAACATGAGCAATACAGCACGAGCGCGCGTCATCATCGCTCCAACACTACGCGTGTTGCTCGGATTCACCGCTTCAATCGTCCTCGAACGCCACCTTCACGTCGGCGGCTCCAGCCACGACGCGCATCATCATCATCATCATCATCATCACTAGCCGCAGCGCCGCCACCAACACACGTGTACATAATAACATGAATAGAACTACACACGTGCACCACGCCATCGCCCGCGGTCCACCATCGCTCGCTCGCCATCCGGAGCCAAGACACCCGGAACACCCACACACCACACATAGCACAAAACGCCCTACATTATGAGATTTACCCACGCACCCATCACCCATGGACCCGGAACACCCCCCCACATGTGCCAATACATAGCACAAATTACCCTACACTACGCCACACACACCTCCGACACCAGATCGCGACGCGCGTTTCCGACGCCTCTGTCCCGCGAACCAGCGCCGAGCGAACAATCGCGCGCACGCATCGCACGCAACGCATTGCGACCCCACCCGTGCGCCCGCGTCTCGGTCGTCACCGACGCCCCCATCGCGCGCGGCGTCGCGATTGTGTGCGCGAATTTCGTGACCCGGACAACGCCAGTACTCTCCGACGTTTCCGAACGCGTCGTCGCGTCATGGTGCAAGGCGCGACAACGGCCGGGGGCGTGAACGGTGGCAAACCGCATCATTACGTCGCCGCGCCGTCTTCGGCGAATGAGCTCTACATTGTGATTCGCGCGCTCGGGGTGTCCTTGTCTGGACGCGTGGAGGCGACGGTGGAGAGCGAGCCGTTTGACGCGTTGGAGAGCGCGATTGGGTACTTGCAGAACGGCGGCGTCGCGCTCGGAGTTGGGATTTCGAATGGTGATGGTGGTGGTGCAGTTGGAGGTGGACGAGGAGGGAAGAAGTCGGGGGCGGGGTATGGGAGCGGGAGAGGGCGGGGACGTCCGAGCGCGGCGTTGGTGGAGCTGCGCAAGTCGCGCGGAGCGACGTATGAGTTACCGGTCGAGACGCAGGTGTGGCACGTGGCTGGAGTGTCACAGCGAGGGAATGCTGATGCGCGATTGATGGTGGTGCGATTGAATGATTTGAAGGGGAATTTGTCGGCGGGTGCGCTTCTTGGAGCGAATGGAGCGGCGCGCGTCGGCGTTGAAGGAGGCGCGGCGCCCGCCGGGGCGGTGACGAATGCGCGCAGTAACGGCGCGACGACATCCGCGGCGTTGCGTTCACAAGTTGCCGATGGATTACCTTTCGTCGATGCAAAGACGTTTGGCACGAGAGTGGATCCGTTTATGATTCGTCCAAACATATCCAAAGCCGCGTTTCGAGCGTTGCTGGTGCGCGCCATTGGCGAAAACTTGGCAGACGACAGAGAAATCTATCCAGTGCTGGACAAGGCTGACGTGCAGTTGCAAGTGGCGAACAGCGTACAATATCATGTGTTGGCCATTCGGGCGCCAGGACACGAACCGGGTGATTTCTACATGGCTGTCGATGATCAAGGGCGCGCGTACGTTCGCGCGGATCGAGCCAAGTCGGTGCAGACAAAACCCAAACACGGGTGCGCGTTTGAGCTGTTGTGCCAATTCCCTTCGCTCGTGCAACTCAAGACGTGCCGATGCATTTACCAAGAAGGAGTGTTATACGTTATCGTGTTCCCTCGCGTGGCGAAAGTGAGATCGTTACAGTTGTCCACGATGGATCCCTCTGTCGACGAACGTTCAGGGCAGCGGCAGGACACCATCGCCAACCTCGCCGTACTTGAGGCGAGCGGATTGAATGGTGCGCAAGGCAGCCGCGGCGAGAAGCGTAAATTGGAAGACTGGGAAAGCGACGATGACGAAGAACCGTCAAATAAGACGGCTAGCCTTGCGGTCGAATAAGTCAACTGACTCTTGTAAACGCATACTCTCACATTTTTGTTGTAATGACGCGTTGATGAATGAAAGTGCACTAATTATTATACGGCACGCCCTACTTGTCAGTCTCGTCTACTACACCTACCTCTTCATTGAGCGCGTCGAATACCATCTTTTCTTGCGACTGCACATCACGATCGATAGTGAATGTGATGCACGCTAATAAAATACCGCAAAGAAACCAAAAGCTAAAGGCTATGTTGAACGCGACGGTTCTACCGAAGCCGACGATTAAGCCAGCGACAAGCGCCGGGCCGCCACCTTTGCCGACGTCGTCTATTTGTGAGTAAACTGCAAACATACTACCACGAGTCTCTGGGGGATTCACGTTCAACAATATCGCACGAACATTTGGAGGGGTTATCGAGCATAGTACACCGCCTAAAAGGCACGTCAGGTACAATCCAACTCGTCCCGGGCCATAGTCGTTGACATTCAAATAGTAATACGCCGGGAGCGCGCCTAGCGCTGTCGTTAATCCTAGTAATAATGGGAGCTGTGACTTTTTCTTGTTATACATGCGCTGACCTACGACACCACCAATAATTGTACCTACGGCGGAACCCAAACCAAAAACAGTTATCGCCGCCGTGGCGGTTTGTACCTCCATGCCTTTTTGGACGTGTAAGTAGTCCACAAAGTACGAATTGAAAACTCCCCAAGGCACTGTGCCGGGCAAACCTTGCAAGAGCACCAATAAATTCGTACGAACAAATAATTGCTTTTTCACTTTGCTCCAGCTCATTTTGGCTGCGTACGATACAGGAGCCGCGTCTTCTTGCCTGGTCTCCGGAGCGACTGACGCTTCGCCTCCCACTTTGCTCGCACTCCGCTTCATAGTTCGTCTATGCACTTCCTCTTCTTGTGCGCCACGCTTAGGCTCGTCGACTACAGCATACATGAGTGCTGCGAGCGCTATCGCTGGCACCGACGTGATGATGAATGGTAACCGCCACCCATATGCCGGTCCAATCGTTCCCGCCACAACTTGTCCGAGCGCCACCCCAGCTCCAGTTGCAATCGTCAAAAAGCTCGCCACATAACTTCGTTCGTTGCTCGCAAACAAGTCTCCACACAATGAGAACAACAGTGGCAGACATCCACCGACGGCGATACCAGTCATCGCCCGCAACGCGAACAACTGCCAGTACGTCGTCACCCAATACGTCGCCAAGCAAGGCCCTTCACCAATCAGCGTCGTCCAGAAAAACAATCGCACTCGCTTAGTCTTATCGGCGTAATATCCTATTATCAACGATGCTGGCGAGCCGACGACGAAAAATGCGAGCTGGAGCCAACCGCCCAGGCGCACGTCTTTTTGCTCGTCGGATAAGTTGAACTCTTTGGCAATCGCGGTGAGGTTTGGACCAATAAGGTTTTGGTCAGCGTAAAGAAACATCGATGTGAGCGTGATTAACGCGACAGTGAAGTATCGTTTTCGTCTCGCGCGACGGTCTGCGGCTGTTAACGGCGACGTGCGCGCGGTGCGAGCGTCATCAACCAGAGTGGCAGAACCATCGGCATCTTGTTCCTCTGGGTGTTGCGCACCAGAAGGCATCGGACTTGCACCACGCAACAGCGCCTGCGTGAGTGGAGAGTGTTCTAGAGTGTCAGATTCACCGTCACTTGACGCTGGTACGTTGTCGGAACTCGCATGCATCGAAGTGAGGAGTACGTGCGTGTGTGGCGAGCGTCATTAAAGGCGCCCTTTGTAGTATCAAAGATAGATTTAGCATGTTAAAACTGGTTATTAGAGCGGGTCATTCATTAAAAGTTCAACTGCGTGTTTCTACGTTCAACGGCGCTTTTTGGTAGGTGGCGGAGATGATTTCCCTTGGAGCTTGGCGATTGTTTCTTTGAGCATGGCGTTTTCCTTGCGAAGGCGCGCATTTTCATCCTCCACAATCTTCATCGCACTGAGCCGCTTCTCACGGCTTCTTGCAGCGGATTCGCGGTTTCTGAACAATCTCTCTTGCATGCGTAATTGCTTTTCTTCCTCAGATTCCGGCACAGCGTCTTTCGGACGACGTCCCATGCGTTTGGGAGGGAGCGCCGGTCGCGTCACAGGCGTGGGAATATTACTACGCTTTTTCAGCTTCACAGGCGCGTAAGACACCCCAGGCATGGGATCTGCAACCTGAAGATTACCGTCGCGACTTTCTCCCGCCGATTTTGCGTTGCCACTACTCGTCGCCCTGCCTCCTCTCGTCCGTTTCGTTCCCCGGTCAGCATCCAGCTCAACCTCTGGCGCCGCCATGGCGCTCAACAACTGACTAAATTTCATCGTCCCAAGCGATGGTAAGCCCACTATCGACACACTATTATCGTTATTACCATTCGCATTCGTCGTGGCATTCCTCGTCGCGCCATTCACCTTCCCTTTACCCCCATTCGCGGCGCCCTGTTGGTGTTGCTTATTCTGGATGTCCCGCCACACATCCTCCAACGTCACGCCGCCCGCATCGCTCGGCAACGCATCGAACACCGCTGGATCAATCGCACTATGCATGCGCTTCATCGCCGTCGTTAATTCACCCAATGTCCCCACAGGCGCCGCCGCAGTCGCCCCGCGAGACGGTTTAGTTGTTGCGTGCGCCGGAGCGCCGTCATTCTGCGTCAAATCATCAATCGTCGCGTCGATCGTCGCCGTCGACGGCGACGTGAGCGCGCGAAGTGTATCAGACGCCCATCGCGCGAGCGAATCGTCCCGTGCGAGCGACATTCGCGCGCGTCGGCGGCGTTGAATGGCGTCGGAAGGCGAATGCGAGTTGCACACCCGTAGGGTGCCGTGTCATGTTTGTGCCACGTGGCAACATTGGTGGCGCGGCGCGCGCTATTTTTGGCGCGCTCGCGCGGCATTGCGCGCCGACGCGCGCGCGCGCTGGCGACGATAACGCGCGACGTTGTGCGCAAAATAATTATTACGCCCGAACGATGCGCGCGCGGTGGAGTTCGTCGTCGTCTGCGTCGTGTGGTGATGGTGGTGACGGTTCGTGTGCTCTTGCGTTGGAGGAGGTGGAGCGGCGCATCGGTCGGTTGATGCGGACGGTGCGCGCACTAGAGGCGCGGAAAGTGGCGCTCGAGCGCGATGCGAGTGAAGATGATGTGAGTTTCGCGCGGTGTGCGGCGGAGAGTGAGCGGGCGAGGGCGGAGATGAGCGCGAGGAAGGCGCGGGAAGCGCGGGAGGCGTTGACAGACGCGAGGCGGGCGGCGCGCGAGACGCGCGAGGAGGCTACGCGAATGGCGTGTGAGAAACTCGCACCGATGATTGCATCGGCACGTGAGGAATGCGAGATTTTGAAGGAGGAGATTGAGAGCGGTGCGCGACGAGCTCGGGCGCTCGGGGAGAGTCGAGAGGCGAGCGCGCGACGGGCGCGCGAGGTTGAAGACGCGTGCGACGGCTTGCGCAAAGTCTTAAGCGGGGAGAATGAAAGAGCGAGTGCGTGCAAGTCGGCGCCGAGTACAATTCGCGGTGCAAAGGATGCAGTGTTCGAGGTGCTCTGTCGTGCTCGGATTGATGCCGAGGCAATGGACACCACTGCCAAAGCGCTAAGGCGTGCTGAGAATGACGCCGCACAATCCATGATTCAAGGCGAAAGGGAATTGTTAGAAATACGTTCAATAAATGCTCGTTTTGACGAGCAAATAGGCACCACTAATCAAGGATTGAATGATATCGAGGCACTCGTAGAAAGTGAGTCAATGTCGCGAGACGCGATTGCTGCCGAAGGTGTACGGCACGAGCTCAATCGTCGAGCGTGCGAAAAAAGTCTATCACGCTCAAAGCAACTCGTCATTCGTGATACTCGCACCAACGCGCAGTTGACATATAAAATAAATCAAGCGTTGACACATGAGCGTGCAATTGCGGAATCGGTTGATGAACTCAGGGAGATGAAATTGGTGCTCAATCTCGAGCTCGAGACAAGCGCCGCCGATACGAAGCACGTCATTGAAGACCAGCGCGTTCTGACGCTCGACGTGAATACTCGACGAGAGGAATGCAAAGCCGAGCTTACGAAGGGTGATTTATTAGCGCACACAGTGAATGTGACCCTTCGAGGTGAAATTGGCGATTTAGAAGAAGATGTTGCGGGCGCTCGACGAGAAGAAGCTGCGCGAAATCGCATCCAAAAGTGTGTTATTGATAAAGTAGCGCGCGCCACAAAACGACAACACATCGTTCAGCACAGTATAGATTCATTATCACAACTGATAAAAATCAGAGATAGAGAAATCTACGATCTCAAGTCATGCGTTGAAGACGCGCGGACGCGGCGGGTACATTTTGAACAATTGACGGCGCTCGCAAAGACGCAACGCGACGCCTTTGCTACGGTAGCGAGGAAGACAGTCGCTCTCGCACACGCACTGAGATTCAAAAACAAAGATTTAGAGTCGCAAAAAGGCACGTTTGAGCGAGATATGCGTGAGAAGGATGTCCTGGTATCAAAAGTGCGTGCGGAGACCGAATTGCTCCAGCGCGCTCGGGACGCTCGACGAGCGCAGAGCGATGATCTCGCCCAAGTCGTTATCCGAGCGCAAGCGGACGTCGATATTGGAGAAACTGAAATAAACAAACTAAAAGACGCACTCAAGAGCGGTAAAATTGAGCAAGAACGGTTATATGTTCAGGCAAAATCTTTGGTGAAATCACGTCAAGCTGTGGCGCTTGAGCTGTTGGATCGAAATGCAGAGCTTTGTCAATTATGTGATCGCGTGGCGACATCTGAGCATGTCAGTCGTCAGTGTGAAGAAGAACTTGCATCTCGAGTACATGAGTGCGAAACGCTGCGTCGAAGCGTTCATGATATCGAACGTTCGCTGGTCATAGCGCGCCGGCGCGCCGCGCTTATACCTGAATATGAAGCTGAAATTGCAAGCAAGAGTGCGACGCTGCATGAAATGCAGACATCCGCTGAAAATCTGAGCAAAAGATTAGAGGATCCTAATGAACACGTGCGCTGGCGACTCGTTCACGGTCCCAAAGGCGCAGAAGATCAAATAGATGTCGCTTCAGTGAACGATAAATTGGCAAGCATCGGCGTTCGACTCGAAGACAAGGAGCGCGAGCTCGCACGGCAACGCCTTAAGTGTCGCGAAATAGAAGAAGAGACGGCAAGAATTCAAGTTCACGTGAATGAAAATGCAGATAGTGCACTAGAGACGACGTCGGCGTTGAATCGCGCGAAATCAAAGCTCAGCGCCATGGAACGTGCGTTGTTAGCCGTCGTTTCAGAGCTCACCATGTATCGCGCGCTTACGGCTACGTTGGCGAACGAAAAGTCTCGAAACATCGCCAAGGTCGACGCACTGCGGCTGCACATAGAAACTCAAGACGCATCGCCGCCAGTGGTTGTGTCATCTAGAATGGTGTAACTATCATGTTTGTACAAGGTCTACGTGTGTCTTCTATAAAAGCGTCTCGACAGCGTCACGACGCGACAATCCCGAGAAACACCAACACTCCGGCAATGGCCGCGTACTTGAGCGTTGTAAAAATCAGCGCCCATGTAATCGACACGAGCTTGATCGATACCGACCCAAACCATAGGGCGATAAAACCAACCAACACCCCAACCGCCACGCCCTCCGCAGTGAGCTTTTCCCCACCCGGGAGCTCCTTCGTGGGCATACTAAACACATTTGTCTGCGCCTTGTAGCGTTGTTGGTACTTGAATTGATCTAAAAACCACGCCGCCTCGGACATCTGCACATCTTTTTTGCTCTTCTTCTTCCCGCGCGCGACGACGAGTTGACGTTGTAGCGGCTGCGAGGATGGCCGTCGCTCGCCGCTCGCGCGACGAGACTGTGCGCTCGCAGGCGCGCTCGACTGCGCGTGTGGCGCGAGCAGGCGCGACAAAGTGCACGCGTACATCTCGTGTATGCAGTCGCTGTGACTCCACGGGCGGAAGTCGCGTCGCGGACTGATGGTGCATGGTGCTGAGGGTTACGAAAAAAGTTTGGCTACAACAAATACGGACTCTTACAATCCAATCAACTAGCTAATAAAGACTCATTCGTGCGCGACGTAGGTGTAGACTTCACCAGGACGTCCAAAACCTAGCGGCAGCTTGTTCGCTCGTATGCCCACGTACTCGTCGTTGGCCCATTTTTCGCACAGCTCGTGCAGCTGCCATGCATGTGACCCCTGTTCGATGTGTGGATTGTCCAAAAACTCCTCCATCGTCGCCCACTTCGCTTTGGCGATCTCTTGCGGTTGGATAGTAATCTCTCGTGAAGCACCATCCTTCACGACCAGGCCGACGCAGAAAAACATGTCAGATTTACCAAAAGCGCCGACATGCGCGTGACGGCAGCCGATAACCGTGTCAAACTCCGTGTCGATCCCAGTTTCCTCCATCACCTCCCGCATCGCCGCAATCGGCACATCTTCCCCCGCCTCTAATAACCCAGTAGGCATCTTCCACAAGTCCCGATTCGCCGCTGGCCCGCGTAACTCCTGCACTAAAAGAACCCGACGCGTCTCTTTATCCAGCACAAACGCGCCCACGCCCACTTGATGCGATGCATTCGCCGGTATCGTCGACGCCTCATCCTCCGGTAACCACTTCGTCAGCATCACATATTCCTTCTCCGCGTGATGAAACACAAACCCGCGCGATGTCGCCACCGGCACGTGCGCCGCGCGCTCGAGCGCAACCTTCAACCACACGCCTCGCGTCCCGCGCGCGCGCCACGCCTCCACCGACCCATCCAACGCGCGCGCGAACGCCACGGGATCGCCCCCGAGCAACTCCTCCGCATCAAACATCGCATCATCCACGATGACTCCACCGTATCTATCCTCCACGAACGGCAGCACCATCGTCGTCGTTGTCGTCGACGACGTCTCGCTCGCGCTGGCGCGGCGCACGATTGTGGCGCTTCTCGCCCGACCGCCACGCTCGTCCACGCGCCCCGCTGCGCGCGCCGCGCGCTCGCCCCGCACACCCGCGGTCGTGCGCGCGATTTCCGAGCACACGCGCGCGACGAACGAGCCCCGGGCGACGCGCATGCGACGCGCAGAGTGACGCGAGACGACGCCCACCACGGCGTCGGGGCGCAGGTGTGGACCCACACAACGACCAATCGTGACCCAACGCGTGCATACTCAACCGCGTGGTGTGCCATATACATGCACAAAACAAGGCACCATGGTCGTTGCGGCGACACGCGTGCCACACAGAGAGTTGTGTATATGCATACTATGAGTTTGGTCGTCACGGTGCCTGGTTTATCGGTCGGATCGGGGGGAAAACTCGGACACTCGGCACCTCACGATGGCGATGCAGATTCAAATCGCATCGACAGCCGGACGCGCGTCTCGCGGCATTCGACGGCGCACGCGACCGCGATGGCGCCCGCACTGACGCCGCGTTCGATCCCGCACATATTCGACAACCCCAACGACCCGTCGTTTTCGCCCATCGTGCAAGTGTTCGACATCAAGCCCCTGGCGGCGAAGACGGGCGAGCGGCGGTTTCGAATCCTGTGCAGCGATGGCGATCACGCCGCGCAAGGGTTGCTTTCGACGTCGATGAACGAGCTCGTGGACGCTGGACGAGTGAATAAATTTACGATTATGAAGTTGAAGGAGTATACGGTGCAGGAGGTGTCGAAAAAAATGTGCGTGAGGGGATTTTGGATGCGATGTCGCGTTTGTGGGCACCGCGAGGGCGGCGTCTCGGAGGGTGCGAGTGGTGGTTTTTGACGCGCGAATGTCGCGCGTCACGCGCGCGCGAGAGGTCGAGAGCGATTGTGAGTTTATTGTTTATGCATTCGTGTGTGACTGACGGTTCGGCGTCGTTCGCGTTGCGTCGTTTACAGGGTTTTGATTGTCATGGATGTGGATGTGTTGGATCAGGCGTCGGGCGTCGTCGGGCAGCCGCGTCAGTACAAACATGAGCCGGAGCCGCAGCAGCAAGGGTCGATGGTGGTGCAGCAGCCGTTTGCTCCGGTGCAGCGCAATGCGTACGGTGCGAATGCGGGCATGGGCGGCGGGTACGGAGACCAACCGCAGCAGCAGCAGCAGCAGCAGCAGCAGTATTCAACGTCGGCGAGCGTCGCGCCACCGGTGCAACAGTACGGCGGCGCGCAGCAAGCTGGATACGGCGGCGCGCAGCAGGGCGGATACGGCGGCGCGCAGCAAGGCGGGTATGGCGGGCAACCACAGCAGCAATATCGTCAGCAAGGTGGCCCAACCGCGCGTAATGAAGCTCCGGGGAGGATTATGAAGATTCGCGACTTGAATCCGTATCAAAGCCGTTGGACGATTCGCGCGCGCATCACGTCAAAACTCGAGTTACGTTCGTATCACAATCAAAAAGGTGAGGGTAAGGTGCTCGGATTCGAGATTCTCGATGCCGACGGTGGGGAAATGAAAGCCGTGTGCTTTGGTGACACTGCCATTCGTTTTTCTCAAGAGCTCGTGTCGGGTGGCGTGTATGAAATTTCCAAGGCACAGTTGACCACAGCGCGCAATCCCAAGTACGCAATTTCTCAGTACGAGATGAAAGTTGATCAAAACACCACTTTCATTCCGTGCCCTGAAGCTGAGCGCGAAATCGCCAAGGTGCAGTACAAATTTAAGAAGATTGCTGAAGTTGGCGCGACGGATGCTGGAGAGTTCTGCGACGTCATCGGTATCGCGTACACCATCGGCGATTTGCAGACGATTATGAAGCGTGACGGCGGTGAGACGCAAAAGCGTTCAATCTACCTTCGCGATGACTCAAACCATTCTATCGAACTTACACTCTGGAGCCCGCACGCAATTGATTTGGGTGGCCCTGTGGAGTCGCTTATCGCCGCAGGTGAAAGTCCAGTGGTGGCGATTAAGAACGCGCGCATCGGCGAGTTTCAAGGAAAGAATTTAGGCACCGTCGGAAGTACACTCGTGGAAATCAATCCAGATTGCAACGAAGCGGCTGCGATGCGTGCGTGGTTTGACAACGGCGGCTCGACTGCAGAAGTCACGTCGCTCAGTGGTCAAGGTGCGAGCGGTGGACGCTCCTCCAACGAACTCTCCATGGCCAAGATTCTTGAAGTTGGCGAAGGTATGCTCGCTCAAGGCGACCTGTCTGCCACCGCGTATGTCTCGTGCCGTTGTCACTTGAAAATGTTCAACAACAAAGCTGTTGATGGAAACTTCTACCCAGCATGCCCACGCATGCACGGCGACCGCGTATGCAAGAAGAAACTCCGCCGCGACGACGCCACCGGATCGTGGATGTGCGACCGTCACCAGGGCGAAGTAATCGAAGCCGCGGAATGGGTATACATTCACAGCATGTTATTCGCTGATCACTCGGGTGAGGCGTGGGTGAGTTTGTTTGGAGAAGTTGGCGACAAAATCTTTGGTTACACTGCGTCGCAAATGAAGGAAATCTTTGAAACGGAACCAGACAAGTACGAACAAATTCAAATTGACAAGTTGTTCCAGCACGCCAACGTGCGCATGAAGCTTTCTGTCGACGATTACAACGATGTGCCGCGCGTCAAGCGTCACTTGCTCGAGTTTACGCCGATCACCAACTATGCCGATGAGAGTAAGAAATTACTCAAGGCTATTGAGAAGATTGAACTCGGTGAGGATGTTGATGCGTATGTGGCGCCGACTAAGAAGCGCGCGTCGGATACGTTTGGGCAAATGCCGTCGAACAAGGCGCCGACGTACGGGGAACAAGCTGCGGCGCAGGGTTGGAATCAGGCTGGCGCGCAAGCGCCCGCGTACGGTGGATACAACGATTCAGCGCCCATGAACGGTGGTTTCGGCGGCGGTGGCGGTGGCGGTGCGAAGGGAGAGTGCTATGTGTGTAAGCAATCTGGACACTGGGCGAAGGACTGTCCGCAAAAGGCTAACGGCGGCGGCGGTGGAAATTCGTACAACGCGTTTGGCGGAGGCAACTCTTCATATGGCGGCGGCGGTGGTGGCGGTGCCAAGGCGAACAGTACGTGCTACAAATGCGGTAATGTCGGTCACTTCGCAAATGCGTGCCCGAACGGCGGCGGCGGCGGCGGCGGTGGATACCAAAATCAAAACGCGTTCAATGGCGGCGGCTACGGCGGCAGTGGCAACGGCGGCTACGGCGGCAACGGTGGCTGGTAATGGACACATGGACATGAAATCAGATACGCTATACATCGTTAATATTTGTAAAACCAACAACATGCATACATACAACAAAAGATGGATTATCGTTACATTACTACTCTACACCGCGCGATGCTTGCACGAGCTCGAATGCGCGTTTATCGAGCACATACGCCATTGTGGCATTCAACACGCCTTGCACCCATATCAGTCGATCGTGTGCCCAGTTGAGCTGGACTTCTCCAAAACCCGTGGTCTGCACGAACTGCCATGTGAATCCAGCGAGGACTAGGGAGACGAACAACATCGCGCCAAAGCGTCGTCGGAAGCCCCACCGGCGCATCATGGCCAACGTCGTCGCCATGACTGGATGCACAGTCATGCGGAAGTAAAACATGGGATAAAACACCACGAGCGCGATAGAGTACACCGCTAAGTGGCGCAAATACTGTCGACGCTGAGACCCAGACATTTGTTGCCAGGTTAAACCGCGCCAAGATCCCGCTAGTGCTCTCGCGGATGGTCGCACGGCAAATGCCTGTGTCTTGCATCGGTGGCAATGACATTTCCCACCAACGATGCATCGAGGTAAAATGTGCGGTGAAAACTTTTCGTGAAGCTTTTCGATGCCATCAAAGTCGGCTTGATAAATCTTCACTCTTCCTTTCGTGTTGCTGCTGACGACTTCGAGGAGAATCTGAAGTGCGCGGCGCATCAACCACCACACGTTGATGACGTGTACTTCGCACGCCAGCTGTGGGTAGTTGGCATCTAGTGTCACCAGTGTTGTGGCGACGAGAGATATCGGAAACGACGTCAAATCTATGCCTGAACAGTCCACTAATGCGACTAATCGTCCACGCATGGCGCCATGGGAATTTTTCAACGCGATCCATTGCTGTTCGGCTTGCGTCATCACCGCCGCGACGACTTCATCCAATCCCTCCACACCGACCGCATCCATAGCGTCTCGAAGTCTCAATACAAGTTGATAGCCTCCACTCCAAGTTTGTCGCGGACCATGAATGAATGCAACGTTTGAGAACTTTTTCAGGTTGGTTTCGTTCAAAAACTTGTACCTTTTACGCCACTGCAACGAGCGCTCCACGGCGAGTGCGGCGGCAGAAATATTCCTATACTGCAAAATAAACGCCGATAACTGCGTATCCGTAAATTTCGTGCGCGCCGCCGGAGAAATTTTATTCTTCAACGCGTGAATTTCAAATTCCGGCGGAAGCACGAGCACGGCACCGTGTCCAGTATCCGTGGCTACAACGCTTTCATACACCACAGCAGGTAACCGTTGCAACCGCTGCACGCCGCCCTTCATCCATCCCACTGGACGCGTAATCAACCGTCGATGCTCCGCTTGACGCTCATAACTCGCCGCAAGCCCTGTCGTTGACACATCATCGTCGCTATCATTATCACTCCCGCTTCCATCGCTCACATCATTCCCTCCTTCCCTGCTCGATGTGCCGCGTCTTCGTCGGCTCTTCACCCCCGTAAATCGCGCAATCGTCGCCAATTGCCCCTCCGCGTGCCTCATCGCCACCAATACGTCCCTTGGTAGCGCCTCTTCGAGCACTTCCCACGCCTCGTTCACCGCTAATCTATACGAGCTCACTTCTGTGCGCACTTTATTCTTTGCAAGTAATTTTCCCAACCGTTTCGCGTGCCGTTGCAACTTTACGCGCACCGCTGGAATTTTACACACTCTCGCCGCGAGCTTTGCAAACTTGCGCACAAAGCATTTATACGGCGCCGCGGCGGCGATGACTAGCGCTGTGCGACCGGTGATGAGCGGCAGGGGCTTGGCGCTCGCCAAGAGTTCAGCTAGCCGAGCGACGCCAAAGCGTCTGAATCCAGTCCCCGCGCTGCGTTGGGCGTGTATTATCGCGCTCGTCGCCGCCACAATCGCCGCTACGAGCGGTCCACGCCGGCGCCGCGCACGTCTGAGCCATACTATGCGCGTGGTGAAGGATGCAAACTGCGCGAGCGGCACCGAGGCGTGTTTGAGCTCGCTCAGCACGGCTCGAGTGGAGCTCACCGCGACGCGCGCCGCGAGCAGCGGTGGGGCGTGTGCGGTTCGCGACGCGAAGCGAACGACGGAGGACGATGGGAAACCATCTGAGGAGGTTGCGATGCGAAATCCGCGGGCGATGTCCGATGCCGAGGGCATCGCGACGAGCCGCGGTTTGAGGTGTCGGTTGAACGCCGCGCGCTTTCGCGTGGGCGTCAACTTTGGAAAGCTATGCCGCGCTATCGTCGTCATCGTTCCGCCTGAGCGGCGACGCGAACAAAAGAATGTGTATGAATAAATATTTCATGCATCGCGCGCTAACAATAAAGGGTATAAATCAATGGTGGTTTCAGCGGTCTCTCTGGTTCTCTCAGTCGTCAGTCGACCCAGGGGTTGTTTACACATGTAGATCATCCACATGTTCATCCGCGTCGAGCGAACACGATAAATATTCCCGACTCAACTCTAAATTCTCCTCCGTGATCCCTTTCAACGCCGCCTCTTGCATGTGCTCGTAATCAAACTCGGTGTCGGCGAGCGCTTTTCGGGTTTCGATGATTCGCACCGCCACGAGTCTATAGTCTAATTCCTCATGCGCCATCAACTGCGCCAGCCATTCGTTGCCGTTGCGAAGCGGATGCTCTTGCAGGTAATCCACAATCTTATTAAACATCGGACTGCGATGCCTCGTGCCAGACATCTGGTCCAAAATGACGCGCGTCGCGGCCATGGTGAAGAGGTTGACCAGCGCCTTACTCGCCTTCTCTTCGGGCGTGAGCCCATCAAAGCTCACCGCCGGAAACTTTGATGCACGCGCGGCCGTCGATGAGAGCGAATATTTTCTCTGCGTCACGCGCGCTTTCGCGCGGATGAAGGCGTGTGGCGCGCGCACGGGCGCGGTAGCTCGCGACATAGGGGCTCTGTCCCGAGACGGTGCACTTTATTGACGACGAGTCTCTCGGGCGATCGTGAGCGCGTGGGGAACGTCGCGGCGTGAGCGCGCGCGCGTGAGCGCTCCAAGTGCGATGCGCGACGAGCGGGCGGGCACGCGCGCGCGTGGTGCGTTGTGGCGCGTCGTGCTTTGGGTTCATGATTTTTGTGTCGTGTATTGGCACAGAAAGACAACGGGTCTATGCGCGCGCCGCGACGAGCGGCTCGGCGGGCGAAGCCGGACGAAGCAATAGAAGCAAACTACACAGGGCGACGAGAGTAATCTCTGTGGTGGTGAGGAGACTGGGGATGTGGAATCCTTTGAGAAGGGAGGCGGCGACATCGCTGACGCGAGCGCCGGATTCAAGCACGCCTCTGCCGTTGGCGCCAATGAGGGCATAGAAGACCACCCAAGGCGCCATACCGATAGTGGTACCAGCGGTAATGGCGCTTAATGGTACATGGGTGAGGCCTAAGAGGTAGTTGGTCACCGTGAATGGAGCATGAGGGAGCAGGCGCATGAGGGCGACTTTCAAGCCTTGCATGAAGGCGTCGCCTTCTCCGTTGAGCGCGCGGTTCACCTTTTTCAACTGCGCGCGCAACAACCGCCGAGCAGGCGCGCCTACTTTACCAGCTTGAGCAACGTTGGAGCTCACCTGCGAGTATCCACGCACACGGGTGGCAGAGGCGGCGATTGCTGTCGCCAGAAGTGCCGCCGTGAGTCCGATGACGGCGCCGTACGTCGGGCCAAAAAATAAGCCAGCCATGATGAACAAAGGCTGCGTGGGAACGAATGGAATAATCGCCGCAGCCGTGGTCATCGCCGTAAGAATGATTGGCGCAAGTACGGGTCCAGTGGCGTTCAACGCCGCCTCGCTAGCTTGAAGCCAGGTCGAAGCGCCGAAAGCAGCCTTCACTTTTGCCGCCGCCACTACGGGTTGTCGAGTGAAAAGGAGCGCACACACGGCAGCAGCGAACACTGCAACCGACAAAACGTATTGACCAGATACCAAAACATCTAACGTTTTCGCAATGCGTCGTCGAACGCCAATCGCTTTGGAGACTTTTTGGAGACTTTGCAACCTGAAGAAGCGAGCCAACGCCTTGTCGTACTGAGTCTCGCGCAACTTTTGGTTGGATGACATCCAACCCCATTTCTCGACGTCTTGGCGACTGGCTTCTCCCATGCGCTGACGCTCGGCTTCATTTTCGAGCAAAAATCGAATGTGCTCAGCCGCCTTGTCGTAATCGCCGCTCGGATAGAGCAAACCGATTTCACCTGGGTTGGTCAGAATGTCCAACAAACCACCAGCCGCAACCGCGACGACGGGTACGCCCGACGCCATGGACTCCATGACGACAAAACCAAGTGTTTCGCTTTCACTAGGCATGATGAAGATGTCGAGCGACGCGTATGCGGCGGCCAAGTCGTCGCCTGTAATCATTCCAGTAAACACTGTGTTCGTGCCTGCAAAATGCTTTTCGAGCGCCGCACGCTCGGGACCGTCACCAATGATTGCCAAATTCACTCCAGGGCACTTTTCTAAAATAGTCTTCAACGCATACAAGTTCTTTTCGGCGCCCAAACGACCGACGCACCCGATGACTGGACCGTCGCGTCCGCCGCTTAACCGCTTTTTCATTTCTTCGCTCTTGAATCTCGGGTTGAAAGCCACCGTGTCCACACCTTTCTGCCAAACTTGCAAATTTGTACATCCCATCGAACGAAGTTCTTCTTCCATGATGCTTGACGTCACCAACATTGTAGACGCTTGTTTGTTCCAAAAACGAATAAAGTCCCACATCGGCTTCACCAGACCCGCCCACGTGTACCTGGGAATATAATGCGGAATGTGCGTGTGATACGACTCCACGAGGGGAATATTCATCGTCTTACAGTACCACATCGCGCCGTTAATCATCCCTCCGGGCACCGCGCAGTGCACTAAATCCGGCTTGTTTTCTCTAAACTCCTTGGCGATGCGCCCGTCAAACCCAAAAGAAAGCAACAGCGTGTCCGTGCCGTAAAACGGCAGCACGAACCCGCGCAAGCCAATGACTTTAGCCCCATAATACTCTTCAGGCGGGTTGCGATCTGGCGTAATCACAACCACATCATCACCCATATCGCGCAAGTTTTCAATCAACCGCAGAAAGCGATTCTTCATCCCGCTCACGTGACTAAACGGACTTGGTTCCACGAAAATCGCCACCCGTCGGCGTTTCGTCACCCCCACACCACCCTGCGCATTCGATCGCGTCACCACGCCGCGTCTCGGCGCTCGCGCGCCCATAGAACGCGCGTCACAGCGTTGATATCGCGCGTCAGCATCACTGAATATTCCTCGCATTCGCGCTGGGACGCGCGCGCGCGCCGCACCGACGCCCACGCGCGCGCCCGCGCCCGCGCGCACCGTCGCGCACCGACGAGACGCATCGCCCATCGCCTTGGGCCGCGGCTTCACCGCAGTCGACGTCGTCCACGTGCGCGACAGCATCGTCGGCGTCGGCACAGTGTGACGCTTTTTGTGCACCTCGCTCATCATGTCTTCGCCGATCGACGTGGACTACGCGGCGGTGGAATCGATCGCGACGGTGACCGCGAACGCTGCGCTCGCGGGCCTGTTCGTCGGTGCCGGGTTGTCGTTCGCGCGCGGTCGTCCGGCGTCGGTGACGCCGACGTACATGTTGAATACGTGCATGAACTTTGCGCTCGTGGGTGGGACGTTTGAAACCGCGCGGTCGTTGTTTACCAAGTCGCGCGGTTGCGATGATGTGTTGACGACGGCGATGGCTGGGGCGGTGACCGGGGGCGGGATGATGGCGATGTATAGAGGAGGACGAGCGGCGGCGGCGAGCGGAACGGTGGTTGGGTTCGCGGCGAGCGCCGCGACGCGGATGTTGTTGGATGCGAGCGAGAGGGCGACGGATGGCGAGACTGGAGACTTTCAGTTTCCAGCATGGAGTCCTTTGCAGATTGTGAAGGATGAAACGGATGAAGGGGAGTTGAGGGCGAGGATGGACGCAGCGATGCGCGGGGAGTTGTCGGCGGAGGAGGAAGCTCGAACGCGAGACGATTTTATGCGATGGAAAATGCGACGTGCCGGTGGACGATAGCGTGTGTGTGTGTATTGTTTCTAGTCACAGCGATTTCGGTGCATAGCAGTAGCCATAGAAGTAGTAGTAGTCGTGGTTTTACAAATTAGTGGTACATCGTCAATCGTCAAATCAAATCATGGTGGGCGGCGTCGACGACAAGCTCGCCAGTCGTTTCAACATGTCTCTCCCGAAACTTCCTGGCGAATCTTCGTGCGCGATAGGAACTGATATTTCAAACGGAAAACACACCACGTCCGACGTGGTGACCGCTGGTAAATGCCCTTTCATTTCGTTGACCAAGCCTAAAATGTGCTGCTGCGTCCCGACGACTTGGTCGCGCAGTGCCTCCGCTCGTCGCGCGCGCTCTTCCTCTTCGCACTCCTCGCCGTTGAATATCTCGAGACCGATGCGCCATTGCTCCCAGTACGCGCGTTCCTCCCGTCGTCCGCTCAGTACCCCGCTAATACCGCCCCGTTGTTTCTCCTTGCGGTCGTAAAAGCTCACGCACACGTCAGCCTCTTGCGCGTGTGGCGTCTTCAGTGCCCACTGCACCAAGGTATTAATCTTCTCCGAAATCTTACTGTCTACTTTTGCATCTCCGCACGTGACGTAGAAGACATCCAGACGTTCACAGCGCTCTTCTTTCGGGGTCAAACATCCAAGCGCGCGGGTGAAGATGATGGTGTGCAAGAGCGCGCTCAGCACGTCTCGTGCCTGCGCGAGCTCGCAACGCAACGGCGGGAGCGCGAAGACTTCACGGTTCATATCCCCAGGCGTTGTCGCGGCGTGTCGCGCCGGTGCGCGCGCGCGCACTCGTGTGTTTCGCAGGCGAGAAGTGACCACGGGACAGACGGTTGAGCCAGCGTTTGAAAACCATTTGCGTATGTAGACATGTGGTATGTAGACATCAATTCTTATCGTATCGCGCGGAGTCACGTGGTGACGAAGCGAGCTATGCGCGGCATCTATCTATAATTTCCCAGCTTCTCTGTGAAGACGCTTCAAGTATTGGCAAATGTCGAGATATTCGGCACTTTGCATGGTTTCTCGACACGAGTCGACGCACGAGAGAATGGCGCGCAAGCGAAGTCGATCCTTTTCAGGAGTAATCCCCAGCTTCTCGCGGAAGAATGCGCGCAGCTGATCGTGAAGACTTCGAACTTCATGCGGGTCTTCGTCTTGCCAATCGAGCGTCTCTTCTTGTTCCATCGTCGATGCGAGTTCAGCGACCAAGGCGTCGATGTTTGCGTACACGCCCGAGTCGATCAAATACTTCACCGTCTCGACTCTCAGCGCAGAAATACCCGCTTCAACATGAGATTGATTGAACTCCACCGCGCAATGTTCTTTCAAGTATCGCACGACATCCAGCGTTGCGTGTCGAGCGGCGTCCAACAATCGATACTGCTCGATATTCGTCAACAACCCGCACTCATGGCAAAACTCGATCACGCATCGACTGCGCGGGTGTCCCGTAAACGCCAAATCCATCAACCCAGAATCCACATTAGCCCCTTGCGCCTTCAAAAACCGAAACAGATCTAACACCTTCTCATCATTAATCGTATACGAATACGTCTGGCACATTCTTCTCAAAATCGTCGTCGTCGACAACACCGGATGCGTCTTCCAAAATTCGGCGCCTCGATCGCCAAACAGCCACGTCACGCACTCCACGTTATAATCTTTCACCGCCTCCTCCATTATCTCCACCGGGTGATACGCATCCCGTGACTTGAGCCATTCCATAACCTTGATAATCTTTGTAAAATCATCGCACTCTGCTCGTAGAACATTTCGATTCCAGTCCTTAAGCGTCGAAGGATGGTGCCAACTCGGCGCCGCGTTCGCGTTCGCTCGATGACTCGCCTCGCGTTCGCGGTACAATCGTTCGCAGCAATTCGCATGCGCGGCAGCGATCGCCTTGTACAAACAACCACACGCCACGCCGCCCGTCTTGCGTGTGGTATACTCGCACGGCGCCGGCGCATCGTCGTCGTTCATCGTCGTCGTCGCGGGCGTCGTCTCGGACGGCGTGGTGCTCACTTTTGTCTTCTTCTTCGCGCGCGTCGTCGCCTCCGCCGCCGCGGTCGCCGCGCGCGTCGTCGCCCCAGCGCGCATGGACGTTGCGTTGCGTGTGTTCGCGAGCCGAGCGCGCGCGTCGTCGTCGTCGTCGTCGTCGTCGTCGTCGTCGACGCGTCGCGCAATGACGACGTCCGCGCGCAATCTGTTGGACGCCAAGAGACGTTTCACATGCTATACTGTTTACCCATACATACCACCCGATACCCTGGTCATGATTGGTCAACGCACCCCACGCTGAGGACTGTGTTCAACACCAAACCCGAGTGGATGCCGCGCCGCACACGACGACGCGCGGCGCCTCGACGCGAGCCCCCTGCGCGCGCGCCGCGATGGCAGACGAACGCGAACGCCTGCTCTCTCGCGCGGAGAGCGATGCGGAGGAAGGGCGCGCCGGACGCACGCGGTCAGGGCGGACCGCGGATGCGCGATCGAGACGTGCGGGTGTTGGGGCGGTCCACGACGGTCGACGACGCGCGAGGCACGGGGCGACGAGCGATGTCGATGGGAGCGGCGATGATTGTGGTGATGATGATGATGAGTGTGACGACGGCGTTGGTGGCGGCGATGACGACGGTGGCGCGGGGTGGGGTGGCGCGCGCGCGCGGAGGTTGATTGCGTTGGCGGGGAGCGCGACGGTGGTCGCGTGCGCGTGCGGCGCGGCGTTTGGCGCGGCGCACATGCTTCGCGGGCGAAGCACTGCGAGTACGCCGGTGCCGAGTGCGAGTATGACATCTGGGGACCCGAACTTGGCGGGGTATTCGAAGAAGGAGTTTGCGGATTCGATCGCGCACGCGGTGGAGGCGGTGCGCCAGGAGGAGCTTGAAAACGCCGCGGCGAATGGTGACGACGGTGACTTATCTGGCGCTCTAGGTGCGGCGGACTTGCCGAAGGATACGTGGCATACGCCGATGCATCTCATCGCGCGTCCAAGAGATGTCGAAGACCGTGCGTCGTTGAAGGTGACGTTGAGCAAGTTGTTGACGTCGCACGACGTCGAGTTGGTGTCTCAAAATGTGAAGATCGCCGCGGGCGTGGATCCCAAGGTGTGGCCCGAAGGGTTGGATCGCACTGTGTATGCGTTGAAGAGCGTGTTTAAAAACTTAGGTGGGGACTACCTGCATCCTGATTTTACCTTGCTCAAGGGATTGGATTGGATTGAAGCGCCGAATTCGCGCGACTTGGATGGGAAAATTGCCGGCGCGTGGGCGCCGCTCGAGCGTCACGTTGGCTTGCTCTTTGGGCACTTTTATCAGTGGCAACTCGCGAAAGATGCGGGTAATGAAGCGACAATCATCGTTGATACCGATGGATTGGATCCAGTCAAGTTGGCAGTACCGGTGACGTCGTTTGGAGCCATCGTCGATCACGCGCCGACGGATTTTGACGTCATATTGCTCAACGCCTACTCCAACTCCACGGGTGCGCACGTGGTTGATCAATTTCCCGATTACAAGGGTAACACCGTGCAAATGACGACGTGGCGCGATCCCGGACGCACGGGCTTGAGTACGTACATCATTTCCCGTGACTTTCCGGACAAGGTTTTCAAATACGCCGCGCTCAAGGGGGCGGGGTATTTCGATACCTGGATCGTCGATGACTTGTGTACGCACAACGTGTTGAACGAAGAGGGCGAAATCGTCGGTCCAACGTCGTCCGCGGCGTCGCAACCTTTGTTAAATTGCTACCACGCGAGTGGGGTGTTGGTGCCAGAGGTGAAGATCAAATCGTCTTCAAAGTCTTCAACGCACAAGTCGTCGGGGACGTACAAGATGTCGATGCCGCCGTCGACGTCTTCGAAGCCTTCGTCGCATAGCCACACCAAGCACGAGTCTTCCTCGGGTAAATTAGGCGATAAAGATTACGACGATGAAGATTACGATGAAGATGCGACGGCCACGTCGTCATCATCGAAGAAGAAATCGCTCGACGAGCTCCCTTCTTGGGTTACCGCAACCCCCCCCGAAGACGTCCCGCTCAAATCAGCCAAGCCAAAATCGTCCTCAAAGCATTCCAAGTCTGAAGACATCAAAGTAGAAGACTTACTCGCCGCAGAAGTCCCAGAGGCGAAATTAGGTACCGTGCCGCGCGTGCACGCTGACACGTCGGCGAATGAGTTTGTGAGCGCGTTGGCGCGAGAACGCGCGCAAGAGCAAACCGCGTTGCTCCGACGCCGACACGACGCCATTGCCGAACGAGTCGCCGAACGCGATCGCGTGCAAGCAGTATTAAAAGACATTCACGCGCTTCACGCGCGTGGGGTCTATGCGGGTGATGAAGGATTTTCCATCGAGCGTGAGTATGCCGAACAGTCGCGCCGCGCCCGAGCGGAGTCCGAAGTCGCGAGCGCGCTGGCGGGTTTAATTTAACTAGTCGCCCTTAGAGTTTGTAACAAGCGTAGATAGATGAATACTGAACGCGAGTGTCGAGTGCGTGCGTGTAATGTTGCGCGCGTGTGCGTGTTTATGGGGCACGCAATCTTTTATGATAATTCGATTTTGCTTACACTCGCAAAGCCATTGTTGTTCGTCTAACGTCTAAAGAAACGTCTCACCTGATAAGTCCATCCAATCAATGCAAAAACGTCGTCGTCGTCGTCGCTTACGCGGCGGCGCGCAACGCCTCGAGCTTCGCCTTGAGGTTGGCCTTCTTCTCTTCGTAGGAAAGCTTGGGGAGCTTGAAGAGGCGGCCAGCATCGGCGGGCTTGACGCGATCCTTCTTCGTGAAGGTCGGGTCTTCGCGAATGGCCTCGTGAACGTCCTCCATGACGTCTTCGAGTTCCGTCGGGTCAAAGTCTTCCGCCAAGTACTTGGCAAAATGTTGCTCGTACTTTTCGGGCTCTTCCTCTTGCATCTCTTCGGCGTATTCCGCGACGACACCACCCTTGATGTATCGTTCGAGGGTATCGGCGTCGTGCGATTTGTCTTGAAGATCGTAGCCGGCGAAGCGCTTTTCGTTGTGCGGGATGTCCAAACCACCGTCGACGGCACCCTTGAGCGCGCCAAAAACGCGAGCACCAGTGCTCGTGCGAACCAAACCAGTATCCAAGAAGCACTTGAACGGGCGCGGCTTGTCCTCATCCTCGTGCTCCACGTGGTAATCCTCGCCGAGTTCCTCCGTCTTGCCCTCGTACGTCTCCGCGAGGTCGTACTTTGTCAACAAGCGTCGCGCGCACAACAAACCCGTGGAGTACGCCGCCGCGTAGTTGGTCAAACCAGCCTTCATACCGTACTTCGGGAGTTCATGCGAGTACGCCGCAGCGATGCACACATCACCCGCGAGCGTGGCGTAAATCACTTGGCAAATCACATCCCGATTGGTAAAGCGCACCACGAAGCGGTACTTTGGCGAGTTGTACTTGTTCTTGTCTTGCGTGATCAAGCCTTGACGCGCCTGGTAGTCGGTTTTACCTGCATCGCGACACAAACACACAGAAAAGACAGAGGTTAGTATTAAGCTTGTGTGCATCGCGTCGCCTCGCCGCGGACGACGCGTCGTCGCCGGCGACGCGGCGTCGAACCGCACGAATCGCGATCGGGCGCGAAGGGTTTTCGGCTGCGCGCGCGCGAACGTTCGCGCGCGTGTTTGTCCCTGCGTGCGCGCGATGCCGCGTGCGCGACGCGCGCGACGCGCGCGTTGGATGACACGAATGGCGTTCGTGCGTGCATCCGTGCGCGCGCGCACGCGATGGCGTCGTCGCGCGCGACGCGGCGACGCGCAGGGATGCCATCGGGCGCGCGGCTAGGGCTTCGGATCGCGACAAGCACAGGCGATGGGCGCACGTACCCGCACGTCGTCGCGCGAACTTGACTTGGTATCGCGAGTAGTACGACGTCGTCTTTAAGACGGAGTTGGAGCGGCGTTTGGCTTTTCTTTTGCCCATTGCGCTAGTGGGATCGCGCGGTGCGTCGCTGAAAGAGGCCGAGGCGATGGGGGGCGCGCGGGCTCGTGGTGTTTTCTAAACCCTAATTAGGGTTTATTGGTGGTTGAGTACGCGTGTCTGGTGCGGTGGTGTTACAACTTTTTTCTAAGCGTGACTGGAAGCACGTGCGAGCCCCGAGGGTAGCCCTTGATCCAGAGCGGAATTTCATACTCGCCGTATTCCGTGAGCGCGTCGCTGAGCACGAGCGAGGCTGGGGATAGTGCTAAATTTTTTTGACGCGCGACCTGTGCGAGGGCGGAGGCGACGACGCGAGCGGTGAGTCTTGCGGTTTCTCGACGAATGGAGAAGGAAACACATTGTTTCTCGTGCGTGTCGCGTCAGAATATAAAGTCTCCTCACGGGTTATTGGCATGAATCCGTCCATTCAGACAGAGGCGCGATGCTATCAGGTGACAATGTCTCATCACTCGCGACGGCTGCGAAACGACAGAGGACGGAGCGACGCGCACCTGTTCGACGATGTTTTCTCTAGTCACCGCCAGTCGGGGTTTGCCCGTCTTTTTATCGAGGATTCTCTTAAACACGATCGGAGGATCGCTTGTGAGCATTTTTATCACTAATTCTCCCGCCTGTTCGCGTAAGAATGGAAGGACATCGCGGGTGAGTATGAGGGCGAGAACGACGCGCGGCAGCCGTCGTCAACGCGACGCGAGAGTCAACACTCAGTTCCACAGCCAAGATCGTCGTGGTTACCACACGGTCGACCCGAAAGTCGTTATCTTTCAGAAGAAAAATATGCGAAATCATTCATCATAGCGTTGAATCGCAGCGAGTGTGCGCGAAGAGTGCGTATAAAGAGAAATGCTCGTCGCGTGTTTTTCTTGCTCAGACAGCCAAGGGAACACGTTGTGTAAACACATTACGACCCGAAAGTCATTCAGAAACTCTAGTCCGTAGAAAGGTTCCTGTCATCATCGCAACTCACGGTCAAGCATTTCTTCATCCTCACACCATCCTATGCGCGCACACGGCGCACGCGCTCAAGACGCGCTCAAGAAACGTACCTTGCGCTCCCTCGCGACGTCGGCGTCCTCGCCGCGACCGCTCGCCTCCCCCTCACCATCCTCGCTCATCTCCGCCGCTTCGCGCGCCTTACGCCGAGCATTCGCCCTCTCCAACTTCTCAGCATTCACATACGTCGCTAACTTCCCCGGAACAAGATGATTCCGCGCCCGACCGGGCCGCACCGACACCGTCTCGTCGGCGTCCCCCAACCCATCGATCGGTGTCGTTAAAATCACCTCCACGCGCCTATGCGCCTTCTTCCACCCGCGTCGCGCGTCGTACATCACAGGCGAACATCGCAGGAGCGTCGCGTCGCGCGCACACGCGACCGCATCGTCCTGGCGCGCGGTCGCGGGCGCGACACACCCGCGCTGCGCCAACGTGCGCAAACCTCTCTCTCTCGCGCGCGGCGCGTCGTCGCGCGCCGCTGACGCGCCCGCACCGCCGCGCGCGTGCGCCACGGGGGCCGTGGCGCTCGTCACCGCGCGTTCGGCACCGCGCGCGGCGTTGCGACGGACGAACCGCGCGAACATTCGTCGGGAGTCGGGGTGTGGCGACGCGCGCGACCGCGCCGTCGGCGCGTGGGGACGTGTTATATAGTCAAGGTGAAAATAACTTATCAAAGTAAAACCGGACACCCCGTGTACATGCTTTATAGGTACATATGCGTACAAAGTACGATACATGTGGTCACCTGTGATGGAAATGCGTGCACATCTAAACCCTAATGCCGACATTAGGGTTTAGCGCCGGAAAACCATCACCACACGGATGTCGCGCGCGCCATCCGTCTTTTCAAGCCACGCAACAATGCCGACGAGAGTACGTACACCTAGCAACAATCGCTCGCGATGACGACGAGGACATTACGCGTCGTTCGCCGCGTCGTTCGCGCGCGGCGGCGCGGTCGACCGGTCGCGTGATGCGCGGATGCGACCGGCGTGTGGATGCGCGTAGGGCTTCGATCGCTGGCACGTTCGCGCGCGCACGGCGTACGCGAGGGCGATCACGCGTGGGCGTGCGCGCGGAACGATGCATGAAGAATGTTTGCAAGCGATGCGCGCGAGGGATGGCGCTGTGCGCCGTCGTGCGACGCGCGTGCGGGGAAGATGTGGATGAAGCCTAGGGTTTCTCGATCACCCGCGCGCGTTTGACCCCGCGCGCGCGTCGCGCGGCTCTGCGCGTTTTGTGGTGGTATCCGCGCGCGCCTCGAGTGTGGCGCGTGCGTGGTGTGTGTTTGATGATCTCGTTGACTGACGCTTCGCTCACTTTCGTGTTTTGCGCTCGTTTTGTAGTTACACAAGAATCGTAAGAAGCGCGGTCACGTGTCCGCCGGTCACGGTCGTATCGGCAAGCACAGAAAACACCCGTCTGGTCGCGGTATGGCTGGTGGTCAACACCACCACCGTATTATGATGGATAAGTATCACCCTGGTTACTTCGGTAAGGTTGGTATGCGTCACTTCCACAAGTTGAAGAACCACTACCACTGCCCGACGATTAACTGCGACAAGCTCTGGACTTTGGTTGGCGAGGAGAAGCGCGAAGCGTGCGCCAAGGACACGTCCAAGGCGCCCGTGATTGACTTGACCGAGCACGGCATCTTCAAGCTCCTCGGTAAGGGTCAGCTTCCGGCCCAACCTGTTGTGGTGAAGTGCCGATACATTAGTAAGCTTGCCGAGAAGAAGATCAAGGAGGTTGGCGGCGCGTGCTTGCTCACGGCGTAAAGAGAGATTTCGGGGGATTAGTTCCAATAGCGTTGTGAATGATTAAAGTTCTACACGTCTTAACACAAACGCGCTCACATACACATGCATGTATACACATACACATTCACACGCGCACCAAGCTATTGTCGTTCATGGACTTTGTGAGTTCGGCGTCGACGAAGCCCGTCGCCTCATAACGCGACGCTCGAGTTTCACACAACAGCTCACATGTTTGTCCTTCTCGCCGCCGCCGCAGGCACGATGTGCGCCGCCGAAATCGCCGAGACGAAATACATCTACGCCACTGATGAGCACGAATTTCTCACCGCCGCGGTCGAGCGCGCGCGGAAACGCGTCCACGACGCCGCGGAAGCCGTGGTTCAAAAAGGCGACCGCAAGAGCGCGCGTTTAGAACAAGCGCAAGCCGGTCTCCGCGACGCGGCGAAGCGCAAATCGGCGTACGTGCAGGCGACAAATAGAGCGTTCTGGGGTATATTTCTCCTTGGGTTGATTTTCGTGCGGTTGGTGTATACCAAAGGTGGTGTGCGTTTGCCGTTGGCGTTGCCGAGCTTTGTTTCGGCGTTCGCCGGTGTCGAGGGCGGGGACGCGCGCGACGTTAACGCTACCACGGCGTTCATGCTGGCAACGTATGGGTTTCGTGCGGTACTGACGTTGGCGCTCGGTCGCGAAGAACGCACGGGTATGAGTAATTTTTCGTGGGAGGAGTACCGAAAGGCGCACGCGAAATCGTTTGAAGCTTTTGAAAAAGATGGCGTGTTAGCGGCGGCGGTAACCTCGGTGAACTCGGCGCGTCGTTAAGTCTGTAGTTTTGATAGTGTGAAATATGTAGTAATTATAATTATACAAATGCTGTGTTTATCAATCAAATTCAATCAATGCGGACTTGTACAGGAGAGACGTGCTTACATTTTTTGATACTCGCGCGAGTCGTATTGGTCCAAGTCATCCATTGGATCGGCTTGGAGCAGACTCGCGAATTCATCCTTGTCGATTTTGCCGTTACCATCAACGTCGGCTTCACTGATGCATGCTTTGACAATGGAGGCGCGTACGCTGCTATTTTCTTCGGCACTTTCCTCAAAAATCAGTTGCGCAACTTCTTCGGCATCAATTTGTCCGCTGCCGTCGACGTCGAGAATTTGAAACGCACGCTCGACCCACTGCGGGTACATTTGCGTCTTTTCGAACTTTTCCCAATCGAGTAAAGCTGCTAAAAATTCGTTGACATCAATCAAGCCATCACCAGATGTGTCCAAAGATCCCAAAAGTTGCTTACTTTCCTTACCCGTGACGTCGTAGCCAATTTCTCGCAAGCCAACTTCAAGCTCGCTCAACTCTACCATATTATCACCGGACGTATCGAGCTTGGCAAAGAGCTCTTTAAGTTCTTGAACGCTCGTGTTACGTGCCGTTACGCTCTCGATTGCCTCGGCGTCTTCGTTCAACAACTCGCGCGCGATGAGGCGCAACACTGAGCGTTTCAACAAGCCTTGCGTCGCAAAGCGCTGCAGGCGCGCGACGACTTGGCCATTCAATGCCGAATCTTGGCCCTTGGCCGCCTTAGACTTCCAAGTCGCAGTGGACTGCGTGAGCCACGGGTGAAGTAGTGCGGCGCGCGCGGTCGGACGCGCGTCAGGGTCTCGATCTAGTAATTTGGCCACAAAGTCTTTGGCTTCGTCGCTCACGGATGGCCACGGGTCGGATTCGAGGTCTACATCATCCTCCAAAATCGCTCTAAACACTTCCTTAGCATTCGGTCGCGCGTTAACACGATCAACGAAAGGTAATCTGCCGCTGAGTAACTGGTAAGCTACGACACCAACGGACCACACATCTGCTTGACTCGTGTAACGCCTGTCGATGACCTCGGGCGCCATGTAGCTCGGCGTTCCGCACCGTCGACTTAAGACTTCACCACGCGGCGGCAACAACCCAGCCAGGCCAAAATCGGTCGCCTTTAATGGAGAGTCTAAATCTTCCGTTTGAAACAAAAAGTTGTCGGGTTTGATGTCGCGGTAAATAATTCCGCGGTTGTGGCACTGCACCGCCGTGCGCAACACGCTCTTCACTAAATCAGCCGCCTTTTGCTCGCGATACTCTTCCGAATCATTCATAGAAATACGATCGAGCAATTCCCCACCCGAACACAACTCCATCAATAAATGAATTGAATCCTTATCCTCAAAAGCGTCGTATAAGTACACCACGCTTAAAGAGGACCCGATGGTTCTCATCACGTCGACTTCGTTTTTCAACTTTCCGTGGTAATAATTCACCGCGGTCATCGTCGCCGGTGGTTGCTTCCACGGCGCCTTCTTCAAAGTCTTCAACGCAAAAGCCTCCCCGGTCTTTTTACTCGTCACCTTACGCACTACACCATACGACCCAGCCCCGAGCGGTTCCTCCTCCAAGCTCGGTACGTTATACAACGCCTCCAAGTCTCGTCTAAACCCAAAATCCGGCTTCAAATCGCTCTCGGTGAAATCCCCGAACGGGTTATCCGTCGTTTCGCCACCAAAACGCGCGCCTCCTCCTCCATCAGGCGCGGGATCGCGACGTTTCGTCTTTCCTCGACCGCTCGCCGACGTCCCGCCGCTCGTCACGTTACCCTTTTTCTTCTTTCCATCCGCACCGTCATCATTCTTCGCCAACCAATCGCTCAAAAACCCACGCCTAGCGACGAGCGCGCCGCGCATGCGCGCATCTCTCCCCCACGCATCGCTCTGCCCCACTCGCGCATCGCTCCCGCGCGCATCGCGCACGAAAATCGCCGTAACACACGCGCGAGCGCGCATTGCACCCGATGACGTCGCGCGCGCATTCGCAAAGCTCACGCCCCGCACGCGCGCCTGATGCCCCCGCATCGCGCGCGCGCTCGACGCACGCACCTCGGGCGATGTCCTCGACGACGTCGCGCGCATCGCGTGCATCACGGTCTCTCTCGCGCGCGGTGACGCGGCGATGAATGGCGCAGGGCGACGCGCGAGCTCAGGCCCCTCTATCCAAAAAGTACCCACAAAACCGCGCGCTGCGGCATTTCGACGCGCGTCCGGCGCAGTTTTCGTCGCACGCGCGCGCGCGATGGGGATAAACAATTCGCGTCCACGCGGCGATGCGGCGCTGATCGATGGCAAGGCGATCGCGGCGGCGATTCGCGAGGAGATCAAGGCTGAAGTTGACGCGCTCAAAAAGGCGCACGATGGACGCGCGCCTGGATTAGCGGTCGTGATTGTCGGTGCGCGCAAGGATTCGCAAACGTACGTGCGTATGAAGCGTAAGGCGTGCGAGGAGGTGGGCATCGTGAGCTTTCATAAGGAGTTACCGGAGACGGCGACGGAAGAGGAGGTGTTGGATGTCGTGCGCGGGTTCAACGCGGATGACGCGTGTCACGGGATTTTAGTGCAGTTGCCGTTGCCCAAGCACATGAATGAAGAACGTGTGTTGGCGGAGATTTCTTTAGAGAAGGATGTCGATGGGTTTCATCCGGAGAATATCGGGAAGCTTGCGATGAAGGGACATGAGCCGTTGTTTGTGCCGTGCACGCCCAAGGGGTGCATCGAGCTGCTCAAACGGAGCGGCGTGGAGCTCGCGGGGAAGAACGCCGTCGTGGTTGGCCGTTCGAACATCGTCGGCATGCCTGCGGCGTTATTGCTCATGAAGGCTGATTGTACCGTCACCGTGGTGCACTCGAAGACGAAGGATCCGCGACGTATTTGCCGCGAAGCCGACGTCGTCGTCGCCGCGTGCGGAAGCGCTGAAATGGTCAAGCGCGATTGGATCAAGCCCGGTGCGGTCATCATCGACGTCGGCACTAACGGCGTGGACGATCCCACGAAAAAAGCTGGATACCGTCTCGTCGGTGACGTCGATTTCGAAAACGTGAAAAAGGTTGCGAGTCAAATCACCCCGGTCCCGGGCGGCGTCGGTCCAATGACGATTTGCATGTTGTTATCCAATACGCTCGAATCCGGAAAGAGAGCCTTCGCGGCGTAGACCATAGTTTGATTTTAATCACTATCTCACCGCCCAATCCTACGCGTCGTCGTCATCGTCGCGAGTCGTATACTCACAAAGTAAAAACTTTGTCTTTTTTTTTTCAAATTTTATCTTGAGCTGTCGCACGACCGCACACATTCGCGCGCCCATGCGCGCGCGCTAACCATGCCAGCGCCCCCACCGCTGTACGCGTGGCAAGCAGACGCCATCGCGCTCGGTCGCCGCGCGCGCGCGCTCGTGTACACCGCACCCACGGGCGGCGGCAAGTCTCGCGTCGCCGATGAGCTCCTGTTCGATGCCTTGCGCCAACGAGGTCCAACGTCAAAAGCGCTCGTTATATTGCCGTACGTGGCGCTGGTGCGGGAAAAAGTGGCGTCGCTGACGGAACTTGCTCGGTTCTACGATTGCGGCGTGCGCGTGAAGGGGTTCGCGGGACCCGAGAGCGATGGTGCACCGCTGCGCGGGCGAGAACGCGTCGCGGTGGTGACTATTGAAAAGGCGTCGTCGTGCGCGCATCGGATGCTTGAATCCGGCGATTTGGATTGCGTTTGCGTGGTTGTTGTGGATGAATTGCACATGGTGGGCATGGATGCGCGCGGTGCGGCGCTTGAGTCGGTGTTGGCGAAGATTCGGCACGCTGTGGTGAGCGGGCGAACGCCGAGCGGCGGGCCGAAAATCGTAGCCATGACGGCGACGGCGAGCGCGCAGACGTTATCACGGTTAGCCAAGTGGCTGGATGCCGAGTTGTATGTCAGCAACACGCGTGCAGTTGAGCTGAGGGAGTATGTGGTTTGTCGTCATTCGGGGGTGTACGTCAAACGAGGATGCGAGCTCGAGCGGGTGAGCGACGCGCCGAATGGCACCGAGGCGGATGTCTGCGAATGGTTGGTTGGCGAAGTTTTTATTCAAAATCATTCGTCTTTGGTGTTTTGCTCGTCGAAAGCCGCGTGTGAGGACTTGGCACGGCGCATGGCGCAGGCGTTTATTGCGAATGCGAGCGCGAGTGCGCGAGGGATGCGAGACGCGGCGGCGGAGCATTTATTCGCCGCCGCGGAGGGGGCGCCCAATCCAGCGTTAGTTTCTTGCGTGCGCGCGGGCGTGGCGTGGCATCACGCCGGTTTGACGACCGCAGAAAAGTCTGTGATTGAGCAAGGCTTTCGATCGGGGGCGATTTTAGCACTGTGCTGCACCAGCACGCTCGCGGCTGGCGTAAATCTTCCGGCGCGGCGCGTAGTTATTCGGCCGGATGACAGGAATTTGAGCATGGCACAATACCGTCAAATGTCTGGTCGCGCCGGGCGCAAGGGTCACAGTGACGTAGGAGAATCATTCTTTTTAACGTCGTCGAAAAATAACCCCGCGCAAGGATTCTCGCGCGCGAAAGAATGGGTGTGTGGAGAATTGCCGCCGCTCGAGTCGCAGCTTTTCCCGGCGCCGCATGGCGTTGCATGCGACGCTCGCGCGTCCACGATAGAGTCTACGCAGGAGCAGCGCAGATTTTTCCTCGACGGCGTCGCATGCGGTGCGATTCGTTCACACAAAGACACGTTCAGTTTAATCATGAATACGTTTGCGTGGACGTCAGAAGTCGATGCTCACCGAAACGACATCTTGCGGTTAAAAGATGAGTCTCTCAAGGCGATTCATAGTCAAGGATTGGCGCGCGTGATACGACGGAACGATAGCGACGCTACCGAGTGGGATGTTTCACCGGAAGGATATTCATTCTACAAGTGTACGCTCCCAGTAGCACACGCGCGCGAGTTAAGACTCGAGCTTGAGCACGCCATCTCAAATGGCATTAAGCTTTCCACAAAGACGCACTTGTTGTTCTTTTGCGTCGCTCCAGTCGAGGGCAACATTTTTGCGCGTCGATTGGATTGGCGGCGGTGGTTCGACGCGCTCGACAACGACGATGCGCTGCGTGAATTTGCCGAAAAGCATCTCGCCGTCACCCAGTCCTTTGCTCGCAAAATGCAAATCGCGCCAGCTATCAGAGAAGACGCTGTGGCACAAATGACGCGGCACGAGCGACTCGCTGCGGCGTTGCTCCTCGCTGATGTACTTCGTGCAGAGGAGACAATATCCGACGTTCGTGCGCGATGGTTGCCGTTTTGCGACAACTTGACGACTGGTGACATTCAGCGCCTACAAACGAGCGCGGCGTCGACGGCGGGCATGGCGAGCGTATTGTGTGAACAATGCAATTGGATATCGCTCGCCGAGTTATTATCTACTATGTCGCTCGAATTACAGGCTGGTGCGCGGCGCGAGTTGTTACCTCTTATGTCCATCGATGGCATGACGGGCGCGCGGGCGAGGACGCTTTACGACGCCGGGTTCACGACACCGAGACGCATCGTGGAATTGGGTGCAGACAAAATGGATCGCTTGAATGCGGCTGTACTTAAATCGCTCGCAAAGAGCTCAAAGTCAAGCGTTGGATTCGATCAAGCCGCACGCTCGGCGGCGTGGCGCATAGCGCAACACATCTTCTCAAATGCGCGTCGGCTCGTGACGACGGATGCCCAAGGCGACAAAGAGAATGTCCTAGAATCGATTGAAAAATCTAATATCGTAGCAGCATAGCGTAGCGTAGCGTATTGTGGTATTTACTGGAATGGTAACGAAATCCCCAACCCTTCGTTGCCTGGCTCGCGATACTTACGCGTGGGCTTGGTCAATCGGAAACTCTTCACAGAGTCGTCGAACCCGCGGCTGAGCTCGTCCCAATAAATTTCCGGCGCGCTCGAGCTCAGCGTGTATAAATATCCTCCACGTTCCACCGTCACGCCGTAGCTATGGCGAAACGTCGTCGCTTCAGGTTCACGCAAGTTTGGCGAGCCTTGCGAGATGTACTCGTAGTAATAGTGCGTGTCACCGTTCTCCATGACTTGCTTTTTCGCGTTGTCCACTTCGGCTAAGCTCACGCGTTGGCCGCTCGCCACGCGTCCGGTTGCTTTATCCGAAAGCACCGCGTTCGCCACCTCTCTCGCCGTCCACTCGCTCTTATCCTTTGCTTCTAATGCCGGAGGCGTGTTACTCACCGTAACCACGGTCGTCAACGGGCCTTTAAAGCTCAACAACTCGTACACGATGCGCTGCCTCGCGTTGGGCGACATCGGCTCCGCGCTTGAATACGTATCCCGTTCCCGACTCACCGCCCAGCTGATGGGCTTACCGCTTTCAGCCTCAACAGGGTAGGTGAACTCATACGCCAACGTCTCGGATGCCACGCGCTGCGTGGCGAGCGCGCGTGGCGTCGGCGCCGGCGCCGCCGCCGCCGGTGCGTCGATCGCGGCGTCGATCGCACCGCTCACCTCCTCTGCATTCGCCGCCTTTGCGCGCGTCGCGAGCGCCAAGGCACTCATCGCCATCGTTGCGATCGCATCGCGACGTCCGAGGGCGGTGCTCGCGTTGTCGTCGCGCGCGAGCGCCGCGTTCGCGCGCGCTGCTGTGACCTGGGTTGTGGATAACTCCCGTCGCGCGCTCGACGCACGCACGACGCGACCGCGGCGCGTAGACGCCGTGCTGACGCGCGCAGTGGAGTGTAAGAAGATGTTTTGCGCGAGCGCGGGCGCCATGGGTGCGTGTTGGATTCGCCGGCGACGAAGTGGCGCTTTGCGAGCGGCGGACTATGGATTAAAAAGAGCTCTCTACCTACTACGGGACAAAATCAATGTCGACTACGACTGGGATGTGATCGCTCGGAAACTGCGCGTTTGGTAATGCGGTATTTTCTAGGACAGCACGCATCTCTGGCAGCGGCGAGACGCGCCGCGGGATGAAGGCGTGTTGCGAAATCCAGCAGTAGTCGAGCGCGCCAATAAAGCCGCCGACGTAATTCGTCCATTCGAGGAATCCACCAGCGCTAATGATGCGAGATTCTGGAGGAATAGTCAGCGATACGCCGCATCCAACGGGTATGACTTCGCCTGTGGTTTGAGTGTCGCGCATGGTGGCGTCAGTGAGCGCCGTTTGGGCGTCGCGCACGGCGTCAAATCCAGCGGCTTCGGCGGATTTGATGGCTCGAAACGCATCCAACGCCGCGGCGTGGTCGTCGTCATCCATCGATGTTCCCGGGCTTAAACCAGCTTCACGCCGCAGCGTAAATGCAGCGACCGTGTGACAGTTTTTGAATGTGCACTTTTTCTCGACATGCTTCTTGACGCGAATGATGGGATTTTCTTCGGTGAACGCGTCGACGCCGCACCCGCACGAGGCGCCATACTTTTCCCGCAACGTTCTCGTACACAACGACATGCAAACGCTACGTTCGACGAGATTTTGTAAACCTTGTGCATCAGTGACTTTTAAATTACGATCGACGATGTCATACCCCGTACCGTCGTCCATGACGTAGAATAAATCGCGAGCGCGGTCCCGAGACGACGTCCCGCCCCATCGAAACAGAGCTCCTCGCACGAAATCAACGTCATCGGCGCGAATCTCCCCTGAACGTAAATATCGAATCACCCCATCATCGGGTTCACCATTGAAATCCCCGCATAAAATGAGCGGCGCGCCGGCGCCGTATTCCCGAGCCTTGCGCACGAACGCGTGCGCTTGCAAAATGCGAATGTGCATCGCTCCCGGATGGAAAAACAAATGCGTATTCCCGACGACAATCTCCTTCCCGTTCGCGATGGATTTTAGTTTCACCAGTTGCGCGATACTTGTGATTTTCTTGAGTGCAGTTTTGAGCTCGACGTTGACGTCTTCGTCGAGCCATCGAAGGATTTTTTCGTCGTCGAGCTCTGTGAGTCTGATGGCGCATTCGTCTTCAATCGTAAACATCGAGCGCTTGACAAACATCGCGCATCCCTCCTGCGTTTGGCCACTCTTCCCACACCACGACGTCGCTTTGTATCCGCGAGCGCTCAGCACGGGCTCGTATAAGAGTTCAAACCACTTCTTGTCCACTTCTTGCAGCGCGACGATGTCGGCGTCGGCGACGCGCACATCTTCGAGCACTTTTTGCAATCTTGATTCCGCCCGCGCGAGATCCGGTGCAAAATACGGATACATCGTCGACCATGTGTGCGAATATGCGTCTGCCAATACGTTATACGTCATCACGCGCACGTCGGCACGAGATGTCGACGGTTTTAAACGCTCCAACGCGTCGTTTCGCGGCGGTTCAATGTCGCGTACGCAACAGCTCAGCGCGAATCGCCGCGGCTCCCCACCTCTCGGACGCGCATCGACGACTAATTTTGCCCCGATGACGTCTGAAGTCGGTGTATATATGCGACTGGTGCACACCACGCGCTCGGTGCCGTCGTTGTCGTCGATGACGAACCAAACGTACGAGACGTCGTCGTCCCGAAGACAAAACGTCGCGCCGACGACTGACGCCGGCAGCGGTTGTCCGCACACGGGCCAGTCCACGGTGGTGACGCCGGCGATTTCAGGCGCATCGAGCCTCACGCGGAACCATTCATCGCCGACGGCGAGGGCGTAGTCGTCGTTCCAGGCGTCGACGTGCGTCGCCCCGTCGTCGACGCGCGAGCCGTCCAACGCGAAGAGCTCCACTGAAAGGCGCTCCTTTGGCGCGCTCTTTGTCGATTTGGCGATGCCGGCTCGAAGACGGTCAAAAGATTTACCGATGGGTTCGTCGAGCGCGCGCTCGAGGCGTCTCGACGAGGCGCGCAATGGTATTGTGATGACGACGGTGGAGGCTTGAGCGTCGCCTGCGTCGACAAAGCGGCGCACATCCACGTATGGAGCGTCCACGTTTAACGTAACGTCTCGTGCGTGCGCAGACATGGTGCGACTTGCGGCTCGGGTGTTACTATGACGATGGTGAGACGATGGCGGTGATGAAGTTTGCGACGCCGCGCGCATGTCGCGGAGTGAGGCGCTTTTTGCTTTTTGTTGTCTAAAAACGCTAAACGCTGCTCTACTGTACTAAAAGTATTCAAAAGAATAAGAAGCAATGTCTATAATGAATACACCGCAGGGGCGTCGGGATCGGGAAGCAAGTCACCGTCGTTCGTCCATTCGCTCGTCTCGGCACCAACGTCGACGTCTCGCGTCATGCGTCGACCAGTGCGCGACAATAAGTTTTGATGCACCGGTCGTCGCGCCAAGTAGAGTAAACTTCCCAAGTACACGACTATTAACATGGTGACACACAGCGCCAAAAATACACCGACAAAGGATCCAGTGATCAACCCTGATTCGGCAACAGTAATGATGACCAAGATGACGTTGGCGCAGATGATGAACGCCGCCAGAGGTTGCGTGTACTTCAAATGCTTGTCCGGAATGGTCATCGGACCCATGATGTTCGGCGATGACGTAAATTTGATGAGCGGAATCAACGCATACGGGAGCTGAATGGCTAAAATCGTGGACGAAATCACGATCAAACTCTCAGAGTATTCATCGCCAGCAATGAGGACGACGGAGAGCGACGGCAAAATCGCGCACATGCGCGTGACAAATGAACGCAGCACTGGGTTGATTCGAAGCTCCAAGAAACCATCCATGACAAATTGCCCAGCGTATGTACCTGTGATTGTGGAGCTTTGTCCAGACGCGAGAAGAGCGGCGGCGAAGAACCCCTTGGCCGCGGGCCCGAGCACCTCTTTCAACATTTGCGGTGCGTACTGCAACGGCTTGTCGCGCACGGCTTGCATCTCTGCCGGGTCGTCAAGCTGTGCAAAATTCGCGGCGGCGACGATGATGACGGCAAAGTTAATGAATAATGATACCGCAAGCGCCAAGCCGCTCTCGACAATGTTATATTTGAGCGCCATTTTCAAACTCTTTTCACCAAGACTAAATCCGCGACTGAGCACCAACGCGCTGTGCAAGAATAAATTGTGCGGCATCACCACCGCACCGACGAGAGAGATGGCGATATACAGCGCCTTACTTCCTGGTAAGCGCGGCAAAATGATCCCCGCAACCACGGGCCCCGCGGGTGCGTCCACGTACATCACCTCGGCTAAAAAGCACAACGACATGACGCCGACAAGCGACGCCATAAACGCCTCCAATTTCCTCACCCCAAACGACTGCAATCCTAAAAACACAAGCGTCGACATCGACGTCAACACAACACCAACCCATGTCGGTATATTAAATATTAATTTCAACGCCAACGCCGTTCCAATCACCTCTGGCACATCGCTTGCGATTATCGCCAACTCTGTCATAATCCACAACGCGTATCTCACCGGGTCCGGATACTCATCCCTAAAACACCTCGCCAAATCCCACCCCGTCGCGAGCGCCAATCTAATCGTCAACCCCTGCACGTACCACCCCGCGCACGTCGCCCATAGCAACACCCATAACAACTTATACCCAAACAACGTCCCCGCCTGCAAGTCGCTCTCAAAGTTCCCCGGGTCCACGTACGCGATGCACATCAAAAACCCCGGCCCCATAAACTTCCAAAGCGTACGCAAGTTAAACACGTGATCATCATCACCCAGACCGAGAATCTGCACGTCCGCCGACGCGTTCTCGCGCTCGACGTCGCTCACGGCGGCAGATTTCATCGACTGTGGCGCGTGGCCGACGCCACCACCTCCACCACCTCCATCGCCCCCGTAGTCGTCGCTCATCGCCATGCGCGTGAACTGCGCACCACTTCGCGAGGCAAACATCGCATCGCGATCGTCCTCGCCGTCTGCGCCGTCGTCGCGCGTCATCGTCGACGAATGCCGTCCGCCAGTCCGCGCGCCGGCGCACGTGGTTCACAAAAGTACAAAACGGACCGCGTGTGATTTTCAAACCCGCAGCCGGCACACATCGCCCGCACACGACGCCGCGGCGACGTTCGGCGCGCCACCGTGCGCGATTCTCGAACGCAACGCATTTGTTTTACGCGTTTGAGCGATCGCTGGACCGCTGGATACGACGCAAGGGGCTGGCGTGAGGGGTGCATTCGTAATTTGCGGAATTTGAAATTTGCTGCGCGAGGCGCGGCGTGTGCGCGTGTTTTGAGGCATATTTCGGCGCATGACGACGGAATCGCCGCGACGGCGATCGCGGAGTCGCTCGCGTACGCCTGGTGACGCGTCGCCCGCGCGGCGAGGGGCGCGGGTGAGCGTGAAGCCGGCAAAGTACGACGGTGGGTTGGGCGCGAGGAGTAGTTTAGGGAGACTGGCGAGCGCGGGACCGGGACGGGACGGGGACGATGTCGGCGAGCGTAATGGGAGTTCATCTCGCGCTGGAAGTTTGACACCGAAACGTTCGTTGAGTGTGAACGGTAAGGAGTCGAATGGGCACGGGGCAAAGGTGTTGAGCGTGCTGGGGGTTATCGCGAGCGAGCCGCCCGTCGGCAAGCGAACGCCGAGAAAGCCGTCGAGTAAGTATGATAATTCTGAGCGCGCGGCGGAGGTCCTCGTGTCGCTTTCGCCTCAGATAAATTTAGCAGCTGCGCGTGCGGCACAGAGTCCGGGGAGAAACTATGCGAGGGATTCGATCGCGCAATTGGCAAATGGAGGGAACGCAACGCCGAAACGTAAACGCGCGCGAGCGTTGTTCCCAGATGAAACTCTACCGCCTATTTCGAATGGGTCTAGTCCGGCACGCAAGCCAAAAGTGACTGCGGATGAAGATGTGCTCTTCGGAGCTTTAGATGGATTGATGACGCTGGCGGATGTTACGGATGCGGAGACGCCGAAGAAGAAGCGCAAGCCTGGCAGCGGGCGACCGCGCGGCTCGTACTCGTCGCCGGCGCGTCAACTTCCACCGATGCAAAAGTATACGTTAAGGCCGCCGCAGGTGCCAGTAGGTAAAAAGATGCTTAAGATGAATCGTCCTCGACGTCATTTGTCTCGAGAAATCGAGTCGAATGGCTTGGGTGCGGCGAGTTCTTTATTCGGAGACCATCGCTTGAATGAAACACCGTCGCCAGCAGCGGAGGGGACCATGGCGAATGATAATCGTGCGCGCTTGCTCATTGGTACGCACAATCCATTAACTAGACGTTGGGCGAATGCAAACTTTTTTACTGCTGGGACCGACAAGGCGTGGTTTGCCGACAGTGGCTTTGTGCGATGGTTGCAAAGCATAGGGAAAGGGAATACGCGCGTAGCGACGCGCGCTGAATGGAAGGCGATTCGCCGCACACTTCCGAAAACGCGTCGATTGTCGAACAAATTCTTGAGTGATGAGCGTATTGATTTAGAATATTGCCGACACGCCGCTCGGGAAATGACAGAATTGAAGCTTAGTGGCAAGCCTTTGACTCCTGAGTTGCAGGCAAAACTTGATGCATGGACGTGCGGTGTTGACGTTTCGATACCACTTGAGGTTGGTCAGAACGTATTAGCCGTACACCCGCGGTTTAATTCGCCGTACATTGGGAGCATTTTGACTGTCGATCGATCGACGTGCCGCGTACAGTTTGCTCGTCCAGAGCTCGGCGTTGAGCTCGTGCGCGACATCGACGTCATGCCTATTGAAGTTACTCCCGAAGAAGCTGCTCTTATCGCACGTGAAACCGCTGAACAAATAGAAAACGAGGCGTTCACTGCTGGCTTTAGAGGATCGTATGATCCCATGCCCGTGCTCGGAGGCGGGCAGGCGTACAGCTCAGGTGTCGCGGCGGCGGCACAAATGCGTGAAATTGACGTTCGTCTCCTCACAGAGGCGCAACAGGCACTTGAACGTAAACGAGAGTTGGTGAACGCGCTCGCGAACAAAAATGACGCAGCGGAAGAGTTTAAAAAGAAGCCAGAACGCGTGCGACAGGCGGCGGAGTTGAATGGAGAAGCTCTCAAGTTTCAGCGTGAATACGCCGCCATTGTGCTTCGCCTTCGTGACTCGAATACCGAGCTCGAGGCCTGCTTGCTACGATTGCGCCAGCAACAAGGCTATAATGATAAGCCTTTGGCGCTCTGGCGTAAGATCAAAAACCAATCTCTGGGTGCTGACGGACAAAGAGCGTTGTCTCGCTTTGCGCCAGCCGCGACGGCGCCAAGTTCGGAAGAAATGTACGCGGCTACCGCCGAGGATATCGTCGCCACCGCGGGTATGGGCGCCAGACGAATCGTCTATCACGTTCAAAACACCACAACCGCGGGCGCCGAAAGTACAGCGACGCTGAATCCGAGCTTGCAAGAGCCGCTCGTCGCGGGCGACGCGATGTCAGCCGACGCGCCCGCCGTTGATGGCGAAAACGATCCAGACAAGGTCAAGGTTACGCAACTCATCACCGCCATCATTCAAGCCACGTTAACAATCAAAGCCTGTGCCGACCACGGTGCATCAGCTTCAGTGTTAAACGCGTGCATCGACAGAGTCTCTGACTCGCTGCGTCCCATCGCCGTCTCAAATCGAGGCGCTTTCGGCGAGCTATCATCCGCCCTTCGCGCCCTTCGCGACGTCCTCCTCATTCGCGCCTGATCCACGCAATTTTCTCTCGCGCGCTTTCGTTGAATTAGACTTCATCATCGCCTTGCAATCACATATCAACCACGTGTACATTAAAAACCAATCAACCCATCACAATCCTCGTCAGCGAACGCAACTTTTTTGTGTCCCCCTTCAGAATTACAATTTCAATCAATTCCGCACTCCCACGCGCGCGGGTCATCCTCCGCCGAGCGACACCGCACTTCACGCGCGCACACACAACGCACCATGCACGCCATCGCATCGCACGCATCATTCGCATCGCGCGCGTCGTCCGCACGCGCGCTCACGTCGCGTCGCTCGATGCAATCCAAGCCATCCATCGCCGCGAGCTCCCGGGCGCGCACGGCGCACCGCCGCGCGTCCACGCGCGTCACCGCGCACCACGGACCGATGACGGCGCTCATGTTCACCCCGGACAACGCCCTGGCCGGAGGGTTGATTCTCGGATCGATGACGATTGCGAAAAAGTTGAACACGGGGACGAATTTGGGCATTAGCGGGGAAACCAAAGCGGCGATGCGCGGGGAGGCAAAGGCATCGACTGCGGCGTTCTTACTCGGGTTATTCGCCGCTGGATACGTGGCACCAATGATTTTGGGCGCGCAGGCGGCGACACCAATGGTGGAGGCGCCGAGAGCGATCATCGCGGGCGCGCTCGTCGGGTTGGGCACGAGCGGTGCGTACGCGAGCGTCCCGTTCGCCGTCGTTGATTGTCGTTCGCGTGGTGCTGATGCGCGTTGAGTACTGACGAGCGTTGTTTTGTTTTGTGTGATTGTTTCGCGCGCGCGCAGTGGGATGTGGGTGCACGAGCGGGCACGGGATTTCCGGTATTGGTCGGTTTAATATTCGTTCCATGCTTTTTACGTGCATCTTTATGATTGTCGGCGCGGCGACTGTCGCGGCGACTGGTACGCTCGATGAATTGCACGTTTCACAGGCGACAAAGACGATTTCCAACTTGGCACGTGCGCCAGAAGTGAACATGGTGTTATACTCGAAGGTTTTCGCCGCGGGTGTGGCGATTCAAGGGGCGTTGTACGCGCTCGCCAAGGCGCAAGGCGGCGGCGTGACGAGCCTCGTCGAGAAGCTCAGTGTCGTGAGCGATCACGTATCGGGTCTGTTCTTCGGTCTCGGTCTCGTGATTAGCGGCATGACGAATCCAGCGAAAGTCGCGGGTTTCCTCGCCGTGACATCGCAAGCGTTCGACCCGTCTTTGGCGTTTGTCATGGGTGGCGCGCTTTCGCTCGTCGTGGCGACGACGTACGTCGCGCGCGGCATTCTCAAGATTCAGCGCCCAGCCATGGCGCGTGAATTCAAAACCAGCGCCAAGTACGTCGATAATGATCTCATCATCGGTGCCGTGCTCTTCGGCGCGGGTTGGGGATTGGCTGGCGTTTGCCCGGGACCGGGATTGGTAAGTTTGGTGATGAACAGCGGACGCGAAATCACGCTCTGGTGCTTGAGCTTTTTGCTCGCCCAGCGTTTGCATTTGCAATTCGCCGGTGAATGCGCGATCTAAAAACAAGAACGAAAAGAAGAAAAACAAGCTTTTTTTAATTATGTCACCATCAAGCCGTCGACGCGCGTTCGTCGTCGCGTTGCAATGTCCAAGTATCGTACTCGGCGGACTTCAAAACGCGGCGTGAACATGTTTACGACGTCCCTCGCCGCTCATGCGGCGTACGCCGCACCCGCAGAACCGCGCACACGCCGACAACGTCAACACCCATTATCCTCGACGCGCCCGCATGCTCGACGCTCGACGCTCGTCGTCGCCGCGCCCGCCGCGGCCAGCGCCGCGCCCATCCACGCTCTCGAGAGCAGGCGTGCGCTCGCCGAGAGCCGCGCGTCGCGCCGCCGCACCACCGTGGCCCACGGGCTACCCATCCCAATCATCGGTGGATTATTCAACGGACCAATCATGACCATCATCTACGTCTTCGTCGCGGCACGTCTTCGTCGCGACAAAGCACAGCAACTACACGCACCCATGCACACGTTTCACGGCCCGCACATTCGCGGATGTCTCGTCACCAAGGTTGTCGACGGCCGCACGCTCAAAGTGAAGCTCAATCCATCTGGTGGACAAGTACGCTCAGCCACGCCGAGGAGTTACGCATCGCGGTTGGCTGGGAACTCATTCCCGTGATTTAAAAACGCATATCTTCGTCTTCATCTTTGCCTATTCCTGTAAATACTCATTTTCGACAACACTTTGTCGAGTAGTTCGTTGATTTCGGGGTTGTCACCTGCATATTTGCGCAGCCTCTCCTCGCGCGTCGATCCATCCTTATCTTTGTAGGTCATAAACTTGCGACACCAATCGTATGGATTAACAACTTTGGCGGCGGCGCCCGGTTTTGACCAATTTGGAATTTGAAACGTTTTCCTTTGGTTGAACGCTACTATCTCCTTCCCTTCTCGGATTCGATTGTCCAAAAGTTCTGCCAGTATACGAACCTTGCGAATGTCCTCGATTGCAGTATTGCTGGCCGATGGCATTTTCGACAACACTTTGTCGAGTAGTTCGTTGATTTCGGGGTCGTCACCTGCATATTTGCGCAGCCTCTCCTCGCGCGTCGATCCATCCTTGTATACTTTGGTCATAAACCAGTGACACCAATTGTATGGATTAACATCTTCGGCGTCGGCGCCCGGTGCTGACCAATTTGGAATTTGAAACGTTCCCCTTCCGTCGAAAATTACAATCTCCTTCCCTTCGCGGATTCGATTGTCCAAAAGTTCTGCCAGTAAACGAAATTTGCGAATGTCTTCGATTGCAGTATTGCTGGCCGATGGCATTTTCAACAACACTTTGTCGAGTGGTTCGATGATTTCGGGGTCGTCACCTGCATATTTGCGCAGCCTCTCCTCGCGCGTCGATCCATCATTGCGTTTTTTGGTCATAAACTTGCAACACCAATTGTATGGATTAACATCTTTGGCGGCGGCGCCCGGTTTTGACCAATTTGGAATTTGAAACGTGTCCCTTCGGTCGAAAATTACAATCTCCTCCCCTTCTCGGATTCGATTGTCCAAAAGTTCTGCCAGTAAACGAACCTTGCGAATGACCTCGTCTAGAACCTGTTCTGGACTCGGATGAAATTGCACGTACGTCGCTATGACATCGCGTTGAAAGCTCGAACGTTCGCGCTCTGGCGTGCGTGCAGCTTGGAGATACAAGCATCTAAATCGCGCTTCGATGGCGTTGTACGACCGCCGCGTGCCAGTGTGACGAAGCATGTCTGCCACCATGTTCCTCGCCGCGCCACTTTTGTGCATGCGACCCCTCGCAGTGGAGTTGTTCATGAACATCTTCAAGACAGTCTTGTCTTCTTCGTCTGTCCAAGGACTCTTGTCTTCCCAGCGCTGCGATCTCCACCGGAACGGTTCGCCTGGTGGGGAAGAGTTCAAACCTCTATTTGGGTCAAGCGCGTGAAGAGACTTGAGCGCCATCGTTTCGAAAATCTCTCGTATCCATTTTAAACATCCCATAAAACGAACACAGTCGTCTACAGTTGGCGATGCGGCGGCGTCTTCGCCTTCGTCGCCACTCGCCATTTCACGACAGTGATTCACGTACGCGTTTACAATGTCTCTCTGAGCGGATTCGACGAACACACCCGCCGTGCACACGATGAAGTGGCGTTCCTGTACGAGAATGTGACGCCGCTGGCGCCTAATCTTTGTCTCTCTTCTCTTGTCGTTCTTGGACGTGGCACGATCCGCGGCATCTCGTGAAAATTCATCCCTTTCATCGTGCGTGCGTATGTCGAGGTTCGCGAGTGCGTGCAGCTTGCCATACACGTGAGGCTGATCTTTTGTAGACCCTTGCGGGTACAATCGCCAGCAGCCTTCGACGCCAGCGAGATGTTGACCGATTCGAGCACCCAGTTGCGTCGTTTGCCCGACGTACGGGTACCTGGCGAGCGACTGACCCGCGTTAGCGTCGGCGCAGTCGTGACCGTACGCGATAACATACGCAGCGCCGGGGATTAAAAAGTCGTTAGGACACGCCGCCTGTAACCTTGACTCGATCGCCGATATTGCCTCTTTTTTCATCTCGCGCTTCGCTTTTCCATTTTGGAAACTCATGAGAACTTCTCGCGCAACTTTGATCGTCGTTTGCATTGACGACAAGTCGGTGACTTCCTCTTTTGCCAGCAATGGTCGTCCATCACCCGACCACCGAATGGTACCATCCGTCACCATCTCGTCGAGAACCATCGAAGGATTCTTGGTCCTAACTCCGAAAATCCACGGCGGCCACATGGGGCAATGTTCGACTAGAAACGACAAGAATCGAGATGTTCCTCCTGCTTTTCTGACGTATGCCGCTACCGGGCCTGTGCCTCGATACGCGTCTTCCGAAATGATGCGTAATAGAGTATTATTCGCACGATTCGTCACGGTTGAGTTTCCTTCGAGCAGTGAACGCAAATACGCCGCCTCTTCTGCCGAGGCGCTTTGTCGCGGGTGAAAATTAGAGCTAATCTTGCGTGCAACACCAATCGCGAAGCTTTGACGCTTCTTGAAATACAGTTGGTACGGTTGCTTACCCAATCGCGACCGCGCGTCGGCCTCGAAATCGTCTTTTGCGGCATCTTTTTCGTCAGCGTCTTCATCGTCGGATATTTCGACCTCGTCGCCAGCGCCGTCGCCGCGTTCGGTGCTCGCATCATACAAACGCATGCGCGCCATACGAGACAAGCCTTCCTCATCAACCTCGTCTTCGGCATCCTCGTCATCGTCCACGTCCTCGTCTTCGGCTATTATGAGCGATAATATCGCGTCAGTGTCGAGTAGCGCCTCTGGTTGTCGTTCCATCAACATTTTCGGCAACTCGTCGCGCTCGAAGTCCGAACCTCCATTTGGACCTCCATTCGAACCTCCATTTGGACCTCCGTTGGTGTCCGATATGGACATTTGGCTGAGCATGCCATTCAAGCGACGTGGCGCATGATTTTCCTCGATCGCGGGTGTCTTCAACGACGATGATGGTGTTTTGCGAGGCTTTTCCCGGCGCTTCTGCGGGCTCAACGGGGATGTTGAGCTGAGCCCGGACATATCTCCATTCGGATGCGACGCGCCTGGCGGCGACGGCGTCGCGCCGTTGGATTTTTCCGCTCGTTTGCGGCGCCGTTTTTCTCGTCTTCGTCTTCGTCTTCGTCTTCGTCCTTGACTTCGCACGCGTAACACCTGGAAGTGTAACCGTGCATGGTAGAGGTAACCAGTCACGGTCGGAGGTTCACCGTTTGCAGACGATTCGGGCTTATATCTCTGCAGCCTCGGTGGCGCTGGATTGTCGACCAATTCGCCGCGCGTCACTACGCCGATGCTTGATGCATACGCGTAGCAAAAAGCGACGATTTCTATCTCGTCGCCCCATTCCCCACGCTTCGCCATACGCTCGACTCGCTCACTGACACTGCGATCTGTCGTAATAAACTCCGCGTACCGCGCGGGATTGCTCGCCATCTCCGACGTTATACGCGCTCTAACCTCGCCGTGTCGTTCTTCGTCATTCAAAGCGATATGCGCGAGGCATCGGAATAGGCAATCACCCTCGCCGCCGACGTCTACGACATCGTAAACGCTATCACCAATCGAGACTGTTGAGTCGTCGACTTTGACGTCCTCGCTTGATGCGAAGGTTGCCATGAAGAAGAGGGATTCTCTCGCCCTGCGCGTTCGTTCAACGCCGCCCCCGCGCGCGTCAAGTACACCCTCACTCACCGCCGACTCGCCGACTTCCTCTTCGTCGGTTTGCGTCGCCGTCGCCGTTTCGATCCAACAACAACACTCACTCCTCCTCCGCTCGTCGCCACTCGTTCGTTGTCCTCGGATGTCTCGAATGCTATCCTTGACCGTCTTCGAACGCGTCGTTCAACGCCGCCCCCGCGCGCGTCAAGTACACCCTCACTCACCGCCGACTCGCCGACTTCCTCTTCGTCGGTTTGCGTCGCCGTCGCCGTTTCGATCCAACAACAACACTCACTCCTCCTCCGC
>Ga0181595_10000075_pt1 | contig 91668 bp, 81 predicted proteins | sample 041ome_7_FD_145604 | JGI IMG/M metagenome (GOLD analysis project Ga0181595, IMG submission 145604) | Coastal salt marsh microbial communities from the Groves Creek Marsh, Skidaway Island, Georgia - 041401AS metaG (spades assembly) | ecosystem: Environmental > Aquatic > Marine > Intertidal zone... | reverse complement strand
AGTGGCGAGTGGCGAGTGGCGAGTGGCGAGTGGCGAGTGGCGAGTGGCGAGTGGCGAGTGGCGAGCAAAATGATGTTTTTTTGATTTTTTCTGTCAAGCTTTTTCTTACGTAAAGGATAAATAGCCACTTCTGATATTCTTCTTCCCTTGAACTCCCTCGTCACTCGCCACTCGTCACTAGTACCTTGTACCTTGTACCTTGTCCCTTGCTCCTAGTACACTCATCTGCCCCATAATAAAAAGTCCTGCAAACCAAAGGGAATACCCCATGAACAAGAAAACCTGCCTGCCCTCCTTATTTATCCTGCCTCTACTTTTTTTTGGCACTGCCCAGGCCCAGGAAATGAGTTTTTTCATCACCAGCACCAATCCCAATGGCGGCAACCTTGGTGGGTTGGCCGGAGCAGATGGTTTCTGTGAAGGGATGGCAGCGACGGCCGGGGCCGGGGGCAAAACCTGGCGCGCCTATCTCAGTACCAGTACGGTAAATGCCCGTGATCGTATTGGCAGTGGTCCCTGGTATAACGTTAATGGCGTAATGATCTCTCCCAGTGTGCAGGAACTTCATTCCGCCGCTGTCAACCTGACCAGCGACGCGGCTCTGGACCAGAATGGAAACATGCCGAACTATATTGATGCAGATGGGGAAGCCGCCCAGCCTCTTCAACATGATGTGTTAACCGGCACCAACGAGAACGGCACGGCAGCTGATGCAACCTGTAATAACTGGACCAGCAACAGTGCAGACGATACTGCCATGCTGGGGCATGCTGATCGCAGGGGACGCACAGCAGGAGTTAATTCCTGGAATGCCGTGCATGCTTCCCAGGGCTGTGACATGCCCTCACTGGCAGCTACCGGGGGCGCTGCGCTGTTTTATTGTTTTGCTATAGACTAAGAAGGAGCAAGGAGCAAGGAGCAAGGAGCAAGGAGCAAGGAGCAAGGAGCAAGGACACGAAAATTTTTTTACAAATTTATGTCAAGCTTTTTTCTTTCTCATTGTAGAAATAATGGCTTTGAATTTTTGATTTTCTTTTAACCCCTTGCTCCTTGCTCCTTGTAACTGACTCCATAATGTCGGCAAACGCTACGCTATGCCGACCTACATCCTCGGCACTCGTCACTCGACACTCGTATCTGTTTTTACTGCAACCAGTTATTCAACTCCACCACATCCTGAGGACTAAGTGATCCAGCTGCCCGTTTCAGGTTCAAGGTATTGATCACATAGTCATAACGGGCGTTGGCATAATCTCTTAAGGCCTGGAACAGGGTCTGTTGTGCCAACACCACATCCACGGTATTGCGTGTACCTACTTCAGCCCCGACTTCCACGGCTTCCAATGCGCTGGTCGCAGAGGTAATGGCCTGTTGGCGCGCCGCCACTGTAATCACATTAGTCTGGACACTGCGAAAGGCATTGCGAATGTTCTGCAAAGCTTCCCGACGTGTAAATAACAACACCTCTTCAGACGCATTGCGGTTATGGTAAGCCTGCCTTTTCCGGGCTGAAGTCAATCCACCCTGGTACAGGGGAATGGTAAGATTCAGGGAAACAGCCGCACTTTCATTGGCCTGTCCTGGAAAGAAGCTGAAGGGATTGGCTGATTCAGCGTTGTAGTTGTAGTTGGCTCCTATAGTCAAGGTAGGTAAATGTCGTGCGCGGGCCGACTTTGCATCTTCCCGGGATGCTTCAAACTGGAATTCGGCGGCTTTCACCGAGAGGTTGTTTTCACTGGCTGCCGTTTCCCAGGGTTGCAGTACCGCTGGTTCGGCACCGTCTATTGGAAAATCATCAACCAGGGATTCCAGCATGGAGTGAGATTGCCCGGTAAGGACTTCCAGCGCTTCAAGCCGTTGCGCCAGATTATTTTCTTCCACCAAACGATTCACTCGTCTGAGGTCATAGCTCGCCTGACTTTCATAGACATCAGTGATGGTCGCATTTAATCCGACTTCAAAGCGTTGTTCTGTCTGCTGCAGTACCTGGGCAGCGGCTTCTTCCTCTGCCCTGAACGCTTCAAGATTGTCCTGGCTGCGTAACACGTCGAAATAGGCCGCGGCTACTCGCAGGATAAGATCCTGTTCAGAAATGGCGAGATTGGTGGCAGCTGCCATGTCAGTTTGCCTGGCTGACTGGAAAGCGTACCACGCTTCAAAATTGAGCAGGTTCTGGCTGATATTAAGGCGCCAGCCATGGGAATTAAAACCTGCCCCGTAGCTATAAAAAGTAGCCGGGGCGTTGGCATTTCTTGCCGTTGATCCCTGCAGGGACACACTGGGCAACAATTGGGAGCGCCCCTGATCAATCAAGGTATGGTTAGCTTCAAATCTCTCGCGTGCTTCCCTGACTTGCGGATCATTATCTGCGGCCAGATTAAATATCTGGATCAGATCATCCGCCATGCTTTGACTGCTTATTGTTAGGGCGGTAACTACCAAGGCACTTCTCATCCATAAAACGATTTTCATAAGGTCCCCTTCTTCTCTAAATTCGTGTGTGAATTCTTATCCCAATCTAACTTTTAATTTCTGACTGCTGACTCCTAACTGCTGACTACTAACTGCTACTGCAAGGCGAATGCCAACTAAGCAAACCCTTTAAATTCATATGCTTGCGAATGCTTTATAGGTGCAAACTGGTGTCAGGTACTAACAATTGGTTAATTAAGCGAAGCTGGTAATAGCCTTCCCATAACGTAAGACGTTTGTTCAGCCAAAATTGCCTGAATCTTCAGCTTAATTTAACAGCAGATGATTGTCCGAATACGGACACAGATACATTGAGTCAGGGGAAAAAGATTGGAGTGTAGCTTTATTGACCTGGTATTAGTCTCAAGTCACAAGTCACAAGGAACGACTCGTTTGGCTAATCATTTTTCCCCAGATTATGTGATTACACTTCATTTGGTGCATTGAACAGTTCATTTGGATTTTTTAAGGAGTTGAGGGTTAACGTGTTATCCCTTGTGACTTGTGACTTGTGACTGGCTCTTTCGTGTCGGCTAACGCTGCGCTTTTATGCCCCTTGGGTAATGCCGACCTACCTAATGGAGAATGGTGACTATTAATTATCGAGTCTGACAGCAATCCCTTCCAGCTCCGGAGCCGGTGCCTTGTAACGTTTCATCACTTCCGGATCGTGTCCCGGAATGATTCTGCTTTCATCATCCACCAGCATTTTCATCTTGTCCCATCCGGCAATCATTTTGTCCTGGTCAACCAGAATGGGAAAAGGTCGCCGTTGTTCCATGTTGGCGTAATAATGGCTGGCATCGGAGGCCAGTACCAGCCAACCTGTTTCAGTCCACAGGCGCACCACCTGTAAACCCTTGGTATGCCCTCCCACATGATGCAGGCTAATATTTTCCGCCAGCTCGACATCGCCATCATAAAACTCCACGCGTCCTGCATAGACATTTCTCACCATGGCGACCACTTCGTCCACTTCAAAGGCATGGGAATAGAAAGAGTCTTTCATCAATCGCCCTGTCGCATAAGCCATTTCACTGTCCTGGAGATGAAAATTCGCTTTGGCAAATAAATCAAAATTCCCCACATGGTCATAGTGCAAATGAGTGATGATGACATCTTCAACGTCGCTTGCATTCACTCCCAGCAAAGCCAGTCCCTCGCTTGGGCAACGCAGGAATTCCCGCTTGCGTTTATCTGCCGCTGCCTGATTGAACCCGGTATCAATGACCCAGGTCTTGCTCGGACTTTTGGCCACCCACACGAAATAATCCATGGGCATGGAGGATTCATGGGGATCCCCGTCAATAAAATTTTCCGAGGCCTTACGGTCTACCCAGGCATAGCGAATGGCGAAGACTTCAAAAGGTTCAGGTGTGCTCATTGGGGCTTAGCTCTCTGCCTCTTTCACCTGGGACTCAAGATAGGTAAACAATTCAGTATTGTCTGCTTCAAAGCCCTGGGCAGCTTCGGCCTTGTCATAGGTTGCACTTAACAGTTTGATGAAATTGTCAGGTGTGTTTTCTGACTCGGCCAGGTCAACAGCAAAACGTAAATCCTTTGCCATAAGGCCAAGATAAAAACCGGAATTAAAAGACTCACTCAGAATAAATTTGGGGAATTTATCTTCCGAGCTGTTACTGCGTCCTGTGGAGGCATTGATGATGTCTACCATCACCTTGGGGTCCAGCCCGAACTTGCTTCCTGTAATTACTGCTTCAGACGTTAATGCCAGGGTGCCAGCTGAAAGGAAATTATTCATGGCCTTCATGGCATGCCCGGAGGCAGGACCACCGGTGAGAAACAGTTTACCCATTATTTCAAAGACTGGCCGGCAACGTTCCACCACGTCACTATTGCCTCCCGCCATAATAGCCAGTTGACCATCCGCAGCCTTGTATTTGCCGCCGGAAACCGGCGCATCAATCAAGGGAAAGCCCAGTTCGTCCAGTTCCCCACCCAGGACACGGGTATCCACGGGCGAGCAGGAACTCATATCAATTAACACCGCGCCCTGGCGTAATCCGCTGACAACATTATCACCGTTACCAAGCAGTACATGACGTACAGCCTTCCCTTCGGGCAGCATGGTAATGACAATGTCAGCGTTTTCACCCAGTGCCTGCAGGGACTGGGCTGCACTGGCACCCGTTTCACTGCAAAATTTACCGACAGCATCCTTGTTCAGGTCCGCGACAGTCAGTGTATAGCCGGCATTGACCAGGCGAGTAGCCATGGCAAAGCCCATATTGCCAAGACCCACAAAACCAATATTGGCTGGAGGTGTAAAACTATTCTGAGTCATATTCATTTATTACCGGAGTTGCTGCACGGAAACTGTCAACGGCTGCAGGTACACCACAGTACACGGCTGCTTGCAGGAATACGGCGGCTATTTCTTCGTTAGACACACCATTGTTTCGGGCACCTCGAGTATGCACAGCCACTTCATGGGACTTGCCAAGGGCGGTGAGCATGCCCAGGTTAATCAGACTGCGTTCCCTGCGCGACAGGCCACCACGGTTCCAGCCATCACCCCAACAATATTCGTTGAGTAAATCCTGCAAGCCCTGGTTGAATTCATTGGCATTATTGAGTGCAGCATCGACATATTTGTCGCCCAGCACTTCACGGCGTGTTTTTAATCCCTGCTCTTTCATGGCAGCACGTGAATCATCTGACATTGTGAGTTCTCCGGTAAGAATGTAACTTTAATAAATTGAGGCGTGCATCATACAATAACGACTATTGTCCTTCTATCTGAAACCGAGGATTCCATGAGCAACTCTCCATTTAATCTGGAAAACAAAACTGCAGTCATTACAGGCGCTGCGTCCGGCATTGGCGCGGCTACTGCCGAGCTATTCGCTTCCGTTGGCGCCACCGTGTATGTCAGTGATATTAATCTGGTAGCCTGCGAGGAAAGACATGCAGGCAATGAGAATATCATTATCCATCAATGCGATGTTTCAGATAAAAGGAATGTCAATGACTATGTTGCCACGATACTTGCCAAGGGCCCGGTGGATATTCTCTTTAATAATGCCGGTGCCGGCATGGTGGGAAGAATAGAACAGACTTCAGAAGAAGATTTCGACAGACTTTATGACGTCAATGTAAAAGGTGTCTTTTACATGACCAGCGCTTTCATGCCGCACTTCCTGAAAAGAAAAGCCGGCAACATTATTAACATGGCCAGCATCTGTGGCATGATCGGCGTCCCTGACCGTTTTGCCTATTGCATGACCAAGTTTGCCATTGTTGGAATGACCAAGGCTATGGCGATGGATCATGCCAAAGACAACATACGGGTGAATTGTATTTGTCCTGGTCGTATCGCCACACCCTTTATGCTGGCACGTATCAATGAATATCCAGATCCGGATGCCATTCGCGCTGACATGGATGCCAGCCAGCCGATGGGACGCATGGGAGAACCTGAAGAAGTCGCAAGCGTTGCCTTGTACCTGGCATCGGATGCTTCCGGTTTTGTTACCGGTGCGTGTGAGAGTGTGGATGGAGGATGGTTTGCCGGGTAGCTGCCTGAACTTTCCAGTCTTCTTATCCACCCACCTTACCCATCCTTCTTGCCTATGCCTCTTTCACTCTATTCTTGCCTCAATTCCTGATTAGCCTTCCCCTGATATACATCAATTAATCTTTTCCATTGGGTATATAAACTGGTCGGTTCTTGCCAGATTTAGCGTGATTTTTTTCCACCACAAAGTTAAAGGAAAAGCAGAATGAGTTCTGAAGAAACAACAGCTACCAACAAACCCGTCCTTGTCTCCGGAGGCCAGGCATCAGGGGAAGGCTACGCTCTGACTCAGGATGAGAAACGTATAGGCAAAAGCCTGAAGAAATCTGTTCAGCTCTCGGAAGAAGAGCTGAAAGAAATCAATAGCAAGAAAGGATTAATGCAACTGCTGAGTACCAAAAACATTGATGTCAACAAAGCGCTGTATAAATTACGTTATGAACAGGAGCTGGAAAAACTGCAGATTGAGCTGGTAAAACTACAGCGCTCTATTCAACAAAAAGGCCGTAGAATTATAGTAATCTGCGAAGGCCGTGATGCAGCCGGCAAAGGCGGCACGATTCGCCGCTTTATTGAACACCTCAATCCTCGTAGTGCCAGAATTGTCGCTCTGCCGGCCCCCAGCGATCTGCAAAAAGGACAATGGTATTTCCAACGTTATGTAGAAAAGCTTCCTAATCCCGGTGAAATCGTTTTTTTCGATCGCAGTTGGTATAACCGTGCGGTTGTTGAACCCGTTATGGAATTTTGTACTGATCAGCAACACAAGACCTTTATGCAACAGGTTCCGGAATTTGAACATATGCTTTATGAGGAAGGTGTCGAAATTATTAAATTCTGGTTTTCAATTGCCAAGGAAGTTCAGGAAGAACGCTTTCAGTCCCGTCGGCTAAACCCGTTGAAACAATGGAAGATCAGCCCGGTGGATGATCGTGCCCAGGAAAACTGGGATGTGTATACCCGCTTCAAGGAAGAAATGTTCAGCAAAACACACACTTCCTACAGTCCCTGGATTATCGTCAAGGCAAATGACAAGAAAAAAGCCCGACTGGAAAGTATGCGCTATACCCTTTCTGCCCTAGATTACGAAGGGAAAGAAAAAGCTGTGACCAGCCTGCATCCCGATCCTGAAGTCGTGCTACGTTATCATCGGTCCGCCAAGAGTCTCGACTAAATCTGGCCTTTGGGGAATGGCGGAGATTGCTGCGCAATTTCCGACCTACACTACAACTTCAGCTTGTAGCTTGTAGCTTTGAGCTTTGAGCCTTTAGCCCTTAGGCCAGATCAACTGGCCCATAGCCGCACTATCAGGATAGACGGTAACAGGCTTGCCGTTCTGCCATTGTATGACGAGGATGCCGGCATCGATGCGCTTCCCTGTTTCATCAAAACGTACCCGACCTCCCGCAAAATAATCAGCTGCACCGGAACTGATATCCATCGTATGCAAGGCATTGTTGACTGATACGCTATCGACACTGTCGGCCAGTTCAAGTGCTCCCTTTAACAACCAGATATGACCGAAAGCGCACAGTGGATTCTGTGTCATCCAGGGTTCCCCTGAAAATGCCATATAGTCGGCAATCATCTGCTCCTGCCCCTGCGTGCTCCAGTTGGCAACAATGGACATAACTCCCTCCAGCAAGGCGGGAGGCATGTTGGCTGCCAGATCGGGCGAACCCATGGCTGCGCCATTGCTGATGGTTGGGATGCGCCCCCTGCCGAGTCCGAATTCATTCATTTTTTCCAGGAGTAATTTGGAATCAGAAATTGCCGTTGGTAGCAGAAGCAAAAGATCCGGACGCCGGGAACGAACACGTTGAATCAGGGATGTCGCATTTGCCAATGGCGGCGTAAAGACCTCATTGACAACCAGTTCCAGGTTATTCTCTGCCAATGCATTGCCATCAACAATGGGACTCACAAAAGCTACCGAGGCTGCCGTGTTGTCCATCACGATGCCAATGGTTTCAGGTCTTGTCCCCGATGCCTGTTCAGCCATATCCAGCAACAGAGGCAAAGCATTTTCACTCTGGTAGGCGCCTGTGGCAGAAGTCTGGAAGACGTAGTCGTAACCTCTTGACGTTATCTGATCGGAATAACTCAATGTCAGCAAAGGGATCTGCGCCCGCTCCGTCACTTCCGTTACGGCCAGCGTGAATGAGCTCAGGTAAGAACCCGTGGCTCCGACCAGGTCCGGTTCTTCAGCCACCATACGTTGAGCCGCATTCTTGGCTCTTTCCACGGAATCCCCGGTATCAAAGACCATCAGTTCCATGGGTCTGCCCCCATGTGCCTGAATACCACCTCCTGCATTAATCTGGTCAACGGCAAGCTCGGCTGCAGCCCGCATTACCTGGCCTTGCCTGGCCCAGGGGCCGGACAAAGGCACGATCAGGCCAACCTTGATAGGCTCCTGAGCCTGCACAGGCAATATCAATAACAAGCAAACGATAACGGCACTAAAGCGAAAATACGTCATTATTTAAAATCTGGCTGGTTTCTTATAAGTGAATAATCAAGTGAGCACTGAGCACTGTCAAGGTATGGATTCAGGAGAGTTAAAAAGAAAAATCAAAAAAGGGAGCCAGCCATCTCACTAAAGTGAAAATCTTTGTCTGAGCCCCATCAAAAAAGGGAGCCCTAAGGCTCCCTTTCGTGATTGGTTGAGGTTCCAACGGAACACTCCTGAGGCTAGCTACCCATTCACAATCAAGGTGAATGCGTTGAAAGCCCAGAGAAGGTGGTTATGTTTGCCTCCGGTCGTAAGTACCGAATTGAACAATTACACCAATACCCGCTGAAACCATACACATATCACTAGACATTGGATCACCTCCTTTATTTTCAGTTGAATTAAGACTGAAAATACCGATAAGCGCTATTGCTGTCAATCATAAAAACAAGTGAAAAGTTTCAGCACATTTTCAACCGGACAATCACTCCAACCATAATTAAAGATCCTGTTCAGTCTTTTTTATGGATACTGCCGAGGTTTTACTCATCTGATCAATACCTGCCCCCTGGAACATTAAATTTAAATCCAGGTGAGACATAAGGGAACCATGTCTCACTAATTTAAAGAAAACCTGGCCATTGCTTAACCTGTGGAATATCACTAGTACTGGCAAAATAATATCTCTACTATTATAGACTCGTCCTCAGGGCAAATTACTCAAGGATGAAAAGGAAATATCACAAATTTTCAGATAATTACAGGCCGGGTAACAAATGGATGAGCTACTAGCTGAAGCCAGGACACTGGTAATACAGTACAGCGGCTATGTTCAGGAGAAGAATCTGGATGCCATTATGGAATCTCTCTGTGAGGATGCCCATTTTGAAATACTCCAACGCAGCCCTGTTACTGGCAAAGAAGCCATTCGTGAGTTTTACGAGCTTAATTTTGCCGGTGGCGGCTATAGTTTTAATGTGGAAATCACTGATGAAAAATCAGTTTCAGATGTCGTCTTCATCAATGGGGTCATGGACAGGATACATACTCCGGAAGGCCAGGCCAGTGAAGCAATAAAAATGAACTTCTCTTTTATTCTCAAAAAAGTGGATGGTCACCTAAAGGTTTGGCAGTGCCGCTTTGCTCGTTGAGTTATTTTGTACAAGTCATTTAATCACATCCCCAGATAGGCCTGCCTGATACGATCATCGTTTTGGAGTTCTGCGGGGGCTCCACTGAGAATGATACTGCCTGCTTCAAGGACGTAAGCACGGCTCGCAAAATGCAGCGCTTCAGCCACACGCTGTTCCACCAGCACGATACTCAGTTCACTACCCTGGTGGATTTCTATCAGGCGCTCAAATATTTCATCAGCAATGGCTGGAGCCAGACCCATGGATGGTTCATCAAGCATTAATACATCCGGCTCTGCTGCCAAGCCCCTGCCGATGGCGAGCATTTGCTGCTCACCTCCTGAAAGGGTTCCAGCCAGTTGCAGTTGTCTGTCTTTAAGCACCGGGAACCAGGTATAAATCTTCTCCAGGTTCCGCGAAAAAGCTTGCCTGTCCTTGTTCACAATCGCACCCATCTCCAGGTTTTCCAAGACATTGAGTGTTGGAAAAACCTGCCTTCCTTCAGGAACATGAGCAATGCCAAGGTGTGCTCTTTGTGGTGCTTCAACACCAAGCAAGTCAATATCCTTATAAGTAATAGCCCCTTGTGAAGGATTCACAATGCCAGAAATGGTTTTAAACATGGTACTTTTGCCAGCACCGTTTGGGCCTACTACGGAAATAAATTCACCAGCATGAAGTACCAGGTTGATATCCCTGAGCACATCAACACCGCCATAACCCGCATGGACAGATTCCAGTTTCAGCAGCAACTCACTCATTACTTTCGCCTTCCTGATGGGCACTTGAGTTATCCAGCCACTTTTTACCCAGATACGCTTCAATAACTTGCGGATTCTTTACAATCTCTTCGGGGCTGCCCTGAACAAGCAGTGCGCCATGATCAAGCACAACAAAACGGTCAACCAGTTTCACCATGGCCTGCATGCTGTGTTCAATAATGACAATGGTGATGCCCAGCTCCCTGACTTTTCTCAAAACGGCCAGCATGTCTTGCATGGCATCGGGATCCAGGCCAGCCAGAATTTCATCCACCAGGATCAGCTTTGGCTTTGATGCAAGTGCTCGCGCCAATTCCATGAGGCGCAGCTCTTTATTGCTCAGGTTGGTTGCCGGGAAGTCACACTGCTTTTGCAGGCCAACCAGATTAATTGCCGCTGAGGCACACTTGCCTGCTTCAGACTTACTGTTGGTATGGACATAGGTACCAATGACCACATTGTCCAGCACAGACAAGTGCGTAAAAGGTTTGGCAACCTGAAAAGTACGGGCAATTCCCATAGCACAGATTTTATTGGGCCGCTGCTTTAACAGGGATTGACCTGAGAAGGTTATCTGACCTGAATCCGGTTTAACGAAGCCATTTAGTAAATTAAACAGGGTTGTCTTGCCGGCGCCATTGGGACCAATAATGCCCAACATTTCTCCTGCCTTGACCTGAAAACTCAGGTCGTTAGTGGCCTGTAATCCACCATAGGCTTTAGAAAGCGCAGTCACTACAAGAATATTGCTGTCGGCATCAAGGTCCTTTGTTTCCAGCAGGCCAACACCGGCATCACTGTCAATTTGGCTGGCAGAAGAACCAAAGAGACGAATCTGGCCCGGTCGGAATAAGGATCGAACTTTCCAAAGAATGCCTTCAGGGGCAAACAAAATCACCGCAATAATGGCTACCCCGTAGATGACGCCCTGAATACCGGGAAAATCTGCCGCGTAACGGGCATAGAGAATTTCGCTTAAAGGTACCAGGATGAAAGCGCCAAGGACCGGGCCCCAGAGAGTACCAACGCCACCAAACATGGCAAAGATCAACGCCTGGGCTGATACCAGCATGCCAAACACAGCCAATGGTGTTACCACCAACAAGACCACGGCATAAAACCCACCGGCGGTCGCAGCGAGCGCTGCACTAATGGCGATGGCCTTGAGTTTCCAGGACAGTGTATTAATGCCAGCAGCTTCTGCTGCATCTTCATCAAGCTTGATGGCCAATAAGGAAATACCAAAACGCGAGTGAGAAAGAAAAGAGCAGATACCGAGAGTCATTAGCAATAACAGTAAGGAGAGGAGCACGTAATAGAGCGGGTTTTCGAACTGCATGAATGCCAACGGCGCTTCACGCTGCATTGGTAAAGCCACTTCCTGATAACCCAGCCATTCAAAAATATAAAGCAGCGCCAGGGGATAGGCCAGCATCGCCAGGGCGAAGTAATGCCCGCGTAGTCGAAATGTTGGAAGGCCCACCAGGAGACCGGAAACGCCCCCCATAAGCGCAGCCAGGGGAATGGTAAACCAGGGGCTGAGATTCCAAAGGGCCAGGCCCAGGGCAACCAGATACGCGCCCAGTCCAAAAAAAGCAGCATGACCAAAACTGATCAGGCCGCTATAGCCTGACAGCAGGTTCCACGACAAGCCCATCACTGCCCAGATTGGCACGATAGTCATGATGAGCAGGTAATAAGAGTTGCTCACCAGCAAGGCCATGATCAGGTACGCCAGTCCAAACAAAGCAATGTGCAGGTAATCGCGGTTCACTGTGGCAAGCCCTTACAAACGCTTATTACTTTTTTATCTCGGCTCATGGCTGTTATGTATCTACTCATGACTGTTACGCAGCCCTGTCCTTCTGTCCGAAAAAGCCCTGCGGACGAAACAGGATGATCACCAGGAAGCAGATAAAGATAACGGTATTTTGTAATTGGTTTGGCAGGATGATGGCAGACATTTGCTGCAAGAGCCCGATCGTCATGCCACCCAGAAAAGCACCACGAATACTGCCAAGTCCGCCAAGCACGACACCGGCATACATAATAATGACGTACTCAGTGCCAATGTAGGGCTGGAAAGGGGCATTGGAAGCCAGCAGCCCTCCTCCTATGGCAGTGATACCAACGCCAAAACCAAAGGCAAGGCGATGGGCACGATCCACATTGATGCCCATGTAAATAGCGGCGTCCGGATTATCTGCCGAAGCACGCAAGGATTTACCTAAACGCGTTCTGGTCATGAGCAATCCAAAGCCTGTAACAACGATCAAGGCAAGAATGGCCGATATGGTTTGAGCCTGGTTGACGAAAACGCTGACCCGGTCACCAATTATAGGTCCCCATTCCCAGGCACTGTAAGACAACTCGTTAGCTACAGAAACCGGAGAAGAACCAAAAATAAACAGACCACCATTTTGTAACACGAGGGCAATGCCAAGGGTCAGCACCAACTGCGCATAATGACCCTGCGCTTCCAGTTCGCTGGCCTTTCTGCCTGTAACGGCATTTATCAGGAGCCGGTGCAGGAGCACACCAACCAGGAACAGCGCCGGTCCTGCCAGCAAGGCGAGCATGAAAGGAAACCAGAGGCCGTCGAACAAAGCCCAGGAACCAAACCAGGCGAAACAGAAATAGGTGAAATACATGCCCAGCATCATGAATTCGCCCTGGGCGAAATTGATGACCCGCATCACTCCAAAGATGATGGTAAGGCCCACGCACATAAGCCCATACATGGCACCCATCAACAATCCTGCCACTAGGGACTGGAGTATATTTTCCAGAATTTGGAGGGCATCCATCTATCAGCGGTGATCTTAGTTAAGGCTTTTGCGGAAAGGCAGGGACAGCAGGAATAACCAGGTAGAAAAACTCATTAGTCGCATTCCCTTTCTGGCTTCTTCCGGCCGGAGTTTTGCACTCATGGGCATGGACTGGAATATTTTTCCTTTTACAACCAGCTGGTTCCCGTCGCGTTCTATGACAGTGACATCCATTAATTCACTGCCATCTTGTGAATAGATCTTCATTGCTAACTCTCATTAAGCACGCAAAGCGCGCGAAAAATATTCATGCTTTTTCTCATTCCCATGGCGACCCTTGCGAGATAATTTTTTACTCTCGCAAAGCGCGCAAAGGCGTCTATTCTCTTTATCTCTTAATCTCTTTATCTCTTTATCTCTTTATCTCTTTATCTTTTATCTTTTATCTTTTATCTTTTATCTTTTATCTTTTATCTTTCTATCTTTCTCTTGGCGACCAAGGCGAAAAAATTATTTAATAACAGAATCAAAATCCATGCCCATCTGATCGAACATGGTCATGGCTGTGCCACGTCCTGCACCAAAGACACCACCACCGGGATGCTGGAATGGACCCACCAGGTAGAGACGCTCGATTCCCGGCACCGTGTTTTTACCTAATTCAGGGGTCGGTCTATGTGCACCGAATTGATAGAGATAGGGAGCCACGCCATGAATGTCGCCGCGCTGGAAACTGGCTGAAGTGCGTTCCATATCCAGGGGTGAGTCGCAATGCCAGGCCGGAATAATATCCCTGCTGAGATTTGGTACATAAGGCTGCATATTGGCGATCATGTGATCGGCAAATTCTTCCTTGTGTCTATCCCAGGCCTGGGCGCCACCATCAGGATGTTCGTAAGGGCAATAATCCCAGGCATGCATGATGGCCTTGCCTTCAGGAGCACGGGAAGGATCAATATTGGTTGCTGAACCCAATGCGCACAGTGAATTTTTGGGTATACGGCCATAGCGCAGGTCATCAAAATGATCACGCAATACATCAATACTCTCGGGCAGCAACTCAATCATCAGGGCTTTTTTCACATGATCCCCAGCTGCAAATTGCAAAGGCTCATCCAGCGCTGCATGAATGGTAAAGACACAATTGGCTGACAATTCAACCTGCTCTGCAGTGCGTGCCACGAAAGGATCAAGCCCCTCCACCATTTTTGGTAACAGGTGGGGATGGATAGCGCCTATCATGGCATCAGTTGCCTTGATCTCACGACCCTCATCGGTCACAACTCCAGTGGCCCTGCCACCTGAAACAGTGACCTTACTGACAGAAGTCCCGGTAATGACTTCACCACCATGATCCAGAATGCAATCAACCAAAGCCTGGCTAAGCATACCGCTGCCACCCCTGGCGACACCGATACCGTATTTTTCCATCCAGCCCAGAAACATGAAGGGACCAATACCCGTACCCTTCTCTTCCGGCCCGGTCAGGTTTTCGCTGACCATACGCAGGAAATGCAGGCGCACACGTTCGTCTTCAAAATATTCCATGACGATGTCGTAGGCACTTTTCATCATCACCTGCATGATTTCCTGGCCTTCACGACTCTGATCCATCATGGCGTACATGGCACCGACCGGTGCAGGCGGTGTATACAGGGTGCCAATCATGGCCGGCAGGAAACCCGCAGCCGTTTCAGAAAAGCGGCGATAATTGTCTGCATCCTTTTCGGAGAATTTGGCGATTTCAGCAATGTTTTTATCACGGTCAGTATGGATGGCCAGGGTTTGCCCATCCGGGAAGACGGAAATCATGGGGATCTCCGGATGGATGTATTCCAGCCCGTACTTTGACATCAGGCCAAGCTCATCATTGGTAATCAGTGGATTGGCCTGGATGAAGATATGGGCCATGGAATGCTGGTCATGTCTGAAACCGGGTAAGGTTAATTCACGCGTGACAACGCCACCGCCAATCCAGTCCTGCCTTTCCAGAACCAACACTTTCTTACCGGCTTTTGCCATGTAGGCAGCAGCAACCAGACCATTGTGGCCAGAACCGATTGCCACCACATCATAAGAATCAGACATACTTCCTCACCTTTCTAAATTTTTTTATTAACTTGAACATTGTAAATGCACGGAACACGGTGTCCCCACTTGAATCTTGTATCTCGCAACTTGTCACTCGTCACTCGTATCTTTTAACTTGCCTCTTATCTCTTGTATCTTGTACCTTTAAAATAAGCATACCAAAGAATAGTGGAGCATGGTGATATGTCCGATACTGAAATACAAAATGAAGCCCTGGTGAAGAATTTTTTTGAAGTCCTGAGCGCCGGCGACCTGGAAACATTACGTGGCATGTTTACACAGCAGGCTTGCTGGACCGCCATGTCCAAAGACATTCCAGGAGCAGGAGCGCATCCGGGACGGGACCATATCATTGATGAATTTCTGGCACCTGTCAGGGGCATGTTTGTCGATGGCGACCCCAAGGTCATCATTAATCAACTCACTGCCAAGGATAAGATGGTTTACGCTGAAACCCGCGCGGTGGGCACTTTCCAGAGCGGTACGCAATACGACAACCTCTATTGCTGGGCTTTTGAGATCGTTGACGGCCAGGTTGACCAGATCCGCGAATACATGGACAGTCACTATGTGATGAGTGTCGTACCAGACTAGTAATTATTCCCACTTACCTGATTCATAGGCACGTATTACTTCAACTCATCCAGTAATTTGATGATCTGTTCCTGGTAATGTTCTGCATCGCCGTAATCCGCAAATTTTGGATAGCGGCGATGACTTCCCACCACCTTGCGCGCATGTTTGATTGGGCACCAGTATTGTTCAGTGCGCGCTAACACCTCTCGCGTATACGCCACTACGCCATTGCCATAACCACAATAGAGACAGTTAAGCTTTTCAATACCATTCAGGTACGCCAATTGGTGGCGATCCATGACGATGTAGCGCGCACAATCTACACGACGAATACCGTAGAGCCGAAAACAGATATGCTGGTATAACGATATGGTGATATCAAAAAAAGCAATTGGAATAATCATCGCGTAGATAAATGGCGATGAAATGATATTTCGCAAAGTAGATGACAATAGATAAGGCAGAATAGCCTGTTTAAATTTTCGGTGCGCTTGCTCTACTTCCTGCTCAAAGCGAATCCTGCTGCCTTCAAACTGGTAGCTGAACTTTTCCTGCTGCTTATCCAGCTCGTCATACAACTGCTTTTCCAACTTGGCGATCTTGTCAGCTAATTCGGTGATACTTGTATTCATAGTGCTGCCCCGATTTTAAATATCGTCCATTGCGATACAACCAAGCATAACATTCCCTGACCAGAGTTCTGTCAAAGTAATTACTGCCTCAGATTTTTTTCAGGCTAGCTTAAAAAGAATACCCTGCACCCAGGGTCAACCTGGTGAAATTTACCAGGGCAGGACTGCTGTCACCCCCATGCAGCGCATAACCATCGTCGGTGACATAGCGTTCAACTATGAAAGTCAGCGTAATATCATCCATGGTTGTTTGAACCTGGAGACCGCCACTCACAGCGCCATAGGCGGCCAGACGATAATCACTTGAATTTGGCACACCTGTAAGTGAAAAATCATTCACCCTGGTAAAAAAATTCGCAGACGACTGGCTGTAATAACGCAGGCTGGGAGTCACTTGCCAGTTATCGCCGATATTCTGGAACCAGGACATATCAAAGGTCAGTGAATTGATACCAAAGTTATCATCATACAAACGCAAATCCAGATGGAGGGCCGCATCCCTTGAATTGAAGAAATGACGATAGGCATTGGACCAGGCGATCTGTGTTCTGGACTCGGGCCGTACATCTCCCAGTTTGTAGGGATCAGTCAGAAAACCACTGTGATGGGTCACATTGAGAGAAGACTGAAACAGGGATTCCTGATCAATAATCTGGCTTACGGAAATAAATGCCGACGAGGTAGATTTACTTTCATCGGTCACCCGATTGTACCGGGCGGCATCAGAAGGGTTGATATCATCAGAGGAAAAGCTGACTCCTCCCGACAATGTGGTCAGGTCATTATTAAAATGACGCTGCATATCGACGCCGCCATTGAAGGCCTCATAATCATTTTCCCGTGATGTGCCCAGATTGAATGCATAGCTGCCATTGTCCAGGTAACGCCTTAAAGAAAAATTATAATCCCGACGCTGCTCAAAAATAGTCGCCCCGCTCATGACAATACTTTTTTCTCCCTCAAAAGGGGTCACGGCGTACCACGGTGAAGCTCCACTCATGCTTTCGTAGCTGGTATTAAAGGAAAGCCCATAATTTTCCCCCACTGGTGTCACCAGCTGAAATTGATGGATAGTGATGTCATAACGGTCACGACTTCCTGCCAGCAGGAATTGTGTGGGCAGCTTGTCTTCCTCGTAACTGGAAATGCGGTAACCAAGACTGGTTTCTGTAGGTGGCGTATCCGCGCGTACAACCGGAGACAATCCTGGGAGGGCCAGAGCGGAAGCAGTCAAGGCAAGTAAGGAATGAGACTTCATCAAGAATAGTAAGAGATGGGATTAATTACAGCCACATCCACCACCGGCAGCACTGTGCCCCCCATTGGAGGCTTCTTTACTGAAATAAATATGGTTGTTAAGCGCTGTTTCCAGGGGATCAGTATCAATAGCCATTTCAGGTTTGGCCAGTATGCCGCGCTCCCATGCCTGCACGGGTTGGCACCCGGAAATCATGACAGCTGCCAGTAACAGGGCCGGGATAATCAGTATCTGTTTTTTCATTGGTTTTGCCCTGCCAATTTAAGAATTTCTGCTTCTATCATGTCCCCGTCACTGCGTGAGAAGCCTTCATGGCGCATGACAATGGTGCCATTAGCATCCAGCAGGTATGACGTTGGCATGCCCTGTACCCCATAGGTGGCCGGAGTAACACCCTCTGGATCTTTCAACACAATGAAATCAACAGGTTTATCCAGCAGAAAGTCCAGACCATCTTCCGGATCGCTATCCACATTCACTGCCAGGACTTCAAAAGCAATGCCCTGACTTTGCAGACGATTGCGCATCTCGTTCATGATTGGCATGGAAACCAGGCAAGGTGCACACCAGGATGCCCAGAAATCCAGGTAGACAATTTTGCCCTGGTATTGCGCCAGCGATACGTCCCCCTCTTCCTGCATTTGTGGCAAAGCCACTTCGGGTGCAGTGTCGCCAACTTCTACCGCAAATAAGCTCTGCAGCCAGAACATGCTGACAAGGGCAATGGGGATGGTTAATAATTTTCTCATGAGGGAGTGATTATGCCTGTCAATGGTGGAGTTTCTTTTATTCACTTCTCTTGTTTACAGCATTTTGCCAACTAATCTACAAAATTGACCTTCAGGGAGCCTAAATAATTGCAGTAAAATTCATTATTCAGGAAATTTTTTCGGCCTATGCCCTCTCTTACTGGGACTATATACACCTTTTTAATGGGCTATATTAGTCTCTTAAATGCACTATAGACGCAAGCGTTCACATATTTAAGAAAAAAATTAACCGAATGTGAATACACTATCAAAATGAGTAAAAACTGAGAGCCAGGTTGTACCAAAAATTGGCTACATATTGATAATGGGCTTTGACAATAAAATTGTGAGAAAACGCTTAAATGGGGAGAGTTATGCGAATTGACAGGCGAATCATCAAAAAAATCAGACTTCTCGGCTGTCTGCTGGCGCTGGCCTTACCAGCCACCGGACTTTATGCCCAGGAAAAAGATATCAATGGCGCGAAAAAATCATCTGCAGGCATTAGCCTGGACACCAATGTGTCTTTTACTTTACGTATGACACTAGCGGGTGATGACACCCCTCTGTCCGCTGTCAATCTGGGACAAGATGTCAGCATCACCACGATTATTCGCCCGGAAACTGAAGATATAGGAGAAGCGGCAGATATCATCATTGTCGATGCAATACCCCCATTTTTATTCAGAATGCGCAACACTGACGGTAATTTTGTTAGCTGGAACGGGATTCTCACTTCGCTGGAGCCTTACCTGGAAGGCACAACTCTGGAAGATGAACTGGAAGTCGAAGTTTTTTCCGGACAACTCGGGACCATTGGCAGTCATCGTATTTATGTTGCCTATCTGATTAATGACATCCTTTACTTCACACCATCTGCCCTGAAGTTCGATATCACTGAAGTGCCGGAACCGGAACCCACAGCTCGGGAGCAGGCCATAACGTTATTTAATACCACAATCTCTTCAAGCATCGTGCAGGGCAATTGTATTGAATGCCATAAGACTGGAGGAGCGGGCCCGCTTGGTGGTGCTTCTCATATATTTGTCAGCACCAGTGATCCTGATCACCTCACCCTGAATTTTGAGGAGATGGAAGAATTACATGGTTTCCTGGGCAAGGATTTTATTCTGGGTAAAGCACAGGGAATGTTTATACACGGTGGTGGTGCCCAACTGACAGCTGGCAGCTCAGCCTTCAATAGCTTTTCAGATTTCCTGGATTTACTGGATCAGGCTGAATCTGAATAAGCAGTTCCAGCTAAACTCTAGTGATGATCTTCTCTATGCTTGCGCTCGTATTCCGCTTGCGCATGATCTTTTTCTTTTTTCATTGACCCGGCCTTGGCACGTGCCGTCTTGAAGGCTTTATCCCGCGTTCTTGATGTACTCACCGCTGCTACAGTGAACTGTTTTTCCAACTTGTTACTGTCGCATTCCGGACAATTAGGTGACTCGTTCAGTTTGACGATTTTTTCAAACAGGTGGTCACATCCCAGGCATTTGTATTCATAGATTGGCATAGTCGTTTCCTCCTGACGGGTCCATCTGATTGGATTCTCTGACTAATTATAGCAAGGAGTTTTTCCACAGGGATGTCTAAACTCCGACAAGACAGAAAAAAGTTATTTGTGCTGCCTGAAGACTCGCTGGCAGCGGGCTGAATCCAGAATCAGACCGCAGGTTTCGCTTATACTACACCCATGACCCGCAAGATTATTCACTGCGACTGCGATTGTTTTTACGCTGCTATCGAAATCCGCGATGACCCGGCCCTGGCCGGGCTACCAGTTGCCGTGGGCGGTTCTGAAGACCGCCGCGGAGTTATAGCCACCTGTAACTATGAGGCCCGTGAATATGGGGTTCACTCTGCCATGGCTTCAGCCACCGCCAAACGTAAATGCCGGGATCTGATTATCATTCCCGGCAATATGGAAAAGTACCGGGAAGCTTCAAAACAAATGCACACTATTTTCCGTGACTACACCAGTATTATTGAACCACTATCCCTGGATGAAGCCTTTCTGGATGTGTCCGACACCCTAAAATGTAAAGGCAGTGGCACCCTGATTGCCCGGGAAATACGCCAGCGGGTAAAGGCCGAAATAGGCATCACTATTTCAGCGGGCATAGCGCCGAACAAGTTTCTGGCCAAGATCGCCAGTGACTGGAAAAAGCCGGATAATCAATTCGTCATTACCCCGGACAAGGTGGCGGATTTTGTCAAAAAACTGCCCGTGCGCAAACTCTATGGAGTGGGGAAAGTCACGGCACATAAAATGGAAATGCTGGGTATCGAAACCTGCAGCGATCTGCAGCAATATGACAAAACTGCACTGGCCGAGATGTTCGGCAGTTTTGGTGAAACGCTTTATAACCTGTGCCGCGGTATTGATGAGCGCAAGGTGCAGCCAGAAAGCCGGCGTAAATCCATCAGCGTTGAGCATACCTTTCCGGAAGATCTGCCCAGCCTGGAGACCTGCCTGTCCACCCTGCCTGAGCTAATGGAAAAACTTGAGGAACGTATCAGTAATTCAAAGAAGAAAGTCATTATCGGCAAACAGTTTGTGAAAATAAAATTCAGTGATTTTGTTTCAACAACTGTTGAACAAAGTGCCAGCGCTTTGGATCTTGATGGCTTCAAGGAATTATGTAAAACCGGTTTCGAGCGCGGCAACAAACCTGTGCGCTTGCTGGGCCTGGGGGTAAGAATGAAGGAAGCACCCCTGTATACTCAACTTGAATTCAGAAATTTCTAGGCGATAAAAGCAAATACCGATGTCCAGATACCGCCCCCCAGCCAAACCCATGTCTGCCTACATCACTCCAGAAGGTGAAACCGTGCTGAAAGCAGAATTGCATCACTTGTGGAAAATCGAGCGTCCGCAAGTAACCCAGCAAGTCTCGGAGGCTGCAGCCCTTGGTGATCGTTCTGAGAATGCCGAATACATCTATGGAAAAAAACGCCTGCGGGAAATTGACCGACGCGTGCGCTACCTGCGTAATCGCCTGGAAGACCTGACGGTTGTAAATCAGTTGCCTGCTGATACCAATAAAGTCTATTTCGGTGCCTGGGTTGAATTGTGCAACGAAGACAATACCAGTGTGACCTACCGCCTGGTGGGGCCTGATGAAATCGATCCTGCACTTAACTACATCAGCATTGATTCCGTACTGGGTAAAGCCTTACTGGGGAAACATCTTGATGACGAGGTAAGCGTGGATACCCCTTCGGGCTGTCATCAGTATGAAATTATCGCAGTGGCCTACACTGCTGATGAATTGGGCGACGGGGAATCCAGTCCATGCTGAATGTAACCATAGTGGGTTACCGAAAAGTACTTGGGACCAGTATTACTATTCCCATAGAAATGCTCAATGCTGCAGATCTCATCAATCGCATCGAGACCAGGGACGACGGCAAGAGTAAAGACAAGCTTTCCATGCAGCTGGTCAGCCTTGACGGCAAAAACATTGCGCTGAACGCGGGGCTGGAGCTGGTTTGCAACAAAAGCCTGTCTGATGTCCACCAAACTGACATGATTATTCTGCCTGCACTGTGGGGCAATCCACTTGGTGTGGTAAGACAATATCCTAAACTGACCCAATGGCTGAGAACATTTCAGGGCAGTGAAGTGATTATCTGTGCCGCGGGTACTGGCAGTTATTTCCTCGCGGAAGCAGGCTTGTTAAATAATAAGGTGGGAACAACGCACTGGTATTATTTCGATCAGTTTCAACAGACTTATCCTGAAGTCCTGCTGCAACGGGATCGCTTTATAACCAAGGCTGGCAATCTGTATTGCGCCGGCAGTGTTAATTCAGTGCGTGATGTAATGCTGCATTTTATTGAGGAATATTTTTCAGAGTCTGTGGCAAATCAGGTTTCCCGTCATTTCACTCACGAGATCAAGCGTTCCTACACATCCAGCTTTTTGAAAAACGCCCCCCAAAACACCCATGACGATGAAAGTATTATTGAGATGCAGGAATGGATGCACAGCTGTTACAACGATGTAATCACCCTGGAGATTCTTGCAGAAAAATTCGACATCAGCATTCGTTCCCTGAACCGGCGCTTCAAACAGGCAACCGGCAAATCCCCGATGCAGTACCTGCAGCAGGTACGTATCGAAAATGCCCAGGAGTTGTTAAAAACCAGCAATCTAAGCATCGCTGAAGTCGCCTACAGCGTAGGCTACCCCGACAACAGTTATTTTTCCGCACTCTTCCGCAAGGCAATCTCTCTCTCACCCAAACAATACCGCAACCTGGTAAGAAAAAAGATGTTCAAGGTAAATACGTAATCCTTCTCACTAATTGACTATTCAATTTCTTCAACCACTATTCCAATAGCATTGCGTAGTGTTGTCGCAGCCTAATCCCTGTCATCCAGAATATGCATTTTGATATTTCCATGATTTTAACTACTAAGAAGTTCAAATTTTGGGTGAGTCCGGTTAACAGAGAAAGCCAACAATTTGGCTTAATCCCGGACGAACGACACTCGCTCTGCGAGTGGCCGGAGGCGTAGCGAGCGAAGGACTGACAAGGCAAAAGATTTTTTGGAGGCTGGGCACAGTACGCTAGTATGGGCCCTAGCCCCGAAAAATCTTTTAACGTCGTCAGGACGAGCGCAGTAGCCACTGCAATTTATCAAGCCAGAAAAAAAATACGGGCATTTAGCCCGTATTTTTTTCTGTGCATACTTTTAAACTATTGGTTGGCGGCTTCTTGTTCGGAGTAGCCTTCTATACTCACGATTTCAGCTTCTTCCTGAAGCATGCTGGTAATTCGGGTATGCTTGCGTTGCTTATCCCGAATTTCCTTGATCTGCCTTTCCACGGCATCAAAGGTATCCCTGATAGCCACGTAGATATCTTCATGAGCATGATTGTCATGTTGGTCATGATTAACCACGATATCGTGATTGGGAATAAAGGCCTCAACACCCACATGGTATACCCTGCCTTTGTGATGATTATTGTGGGGGGATTCTACGGTTACTCTTAAACTTTGGATTTGATCGCTGTATCTTTCCAGCTTATCTGCTCTTTTCTGAACCGCTTCTTCAACGGCTGGGGAATGGTCAATACCTCTGAATACTACCTGTGTATCACTGATCATAAATGCGCCTCCTTCTAACGCCATAACGCCTTGGTTACGCAAGATTAGGACAGAAGCCGAGATTTCTGCAAAAGTCGGCAAATGACTGCATTGCGCTTTTGTTGTTACGCAGCCCTGTTATTCCTCCGTGAAATCAGCAAACTGCTTCACCCATACTACTCTCAATAGGAGTGCTGTCAATGGCTTTCAAGCGGGAACAGACAGATTAACTTAACTGTCATAACTAATTGATATTTATGGAAAATAATAGAATATACAAGCTTGCATTTGCCGGATTGTCATGTTTGAATGGATAAGATTTATTGCTCCTTTTTATCCCCTTCAATTCCAAAAAACCTTCCTTACTCAAGTCTTTTTCAACCAGCTTTTTTTGTGTCATGCGTGTATTTCCAGTGCCAGGGTTCATAGGCCATGCCAGAAGCATTGTCTCGGGGAAAGCTCATGCTGAAGCCAAATGAACCGGCATTCCTGCATAACCAGTCAAAGGCAGCACTGTTCTCAAATGCCTCAATAAGGGGGTCAACTCCCGGGGTGGTGATATCCAGGGCACAACCACTGTGATGTTCACTATAGCCGGGTGCTGCATTCACCTTGAGGATGTCTTCAATTTTGTCGCCACGGGTAATTTTCTTCCTGAACAAATCCGCCTGGTAGTCAGCACTACGGTAGGCCGATACGATTTGTAACTCCACACCCTCAATCCTGGCCTTGCTCTGCATAGCCTGCCAGGCTGCAAAGGCAGACTTTTCCAATTGAGGCTGCCGGCCGAAAACATCTGCTTCCGCTTCAACTAACGACTCACAGTCGCGGCAATATTCCAGCCCACAGGATTGCGCGTAGGAATCAGGGATACCCAATTCTTCATGCAAATCCTGAATATGCTTTTCCATGGTGGAGGGTCTCCTCAAGGGGTTTCAGGCGTGAGTGTATGCAACTGTGCCAGCAAGGTCACATTATTTAACTAAAGTCGCTATTTTGGCCTGTTTCTTATATTTTATGGCCGTTATACAAAATAATATATCCGCGCCGAGCCTTATGATGCATCTGAATCTTTCTCAACATACTGATTTAAAGATAAAAATCTAATTATGGCGCATTTACCAGTCATCACTGCCATAGGCGGTATTAGCCCAGCTGGCAGAAGTGCCTTCCACTATGGCTACAGGCGCCTTGTTTTTGACAAACTCCCTGCAGAAAAGGCCCGGGAAACCCTGCTAAACCTTGCCGTTCTGACCGGCCAGATACATTACAACGGCAGCCACTGGGAAGACAGTCTTGAGCAGTCCATAGATCTGGATGCCTGGCTACATCAACATCAGCAGGCAATTCTGGATGACACCCTGATTCGTCAGCTTGAATCGAATATTTATGACCCGTCCGCACAACGCCACCATTTACGCAGTCATTTCTTTCCTGAAGACGGCCAGGAAGCCATCAGTTTCACTCTGAAGAAACGTCACCTGCCCGACCGGGTTCCGGAAAACTGGCAGGTCACTGAGGGCGAAAACAATACCTTGCAGGTAACTGTCACTGGCAGTGTCGAGGTCATGCTTGAGGATTCCCACTGCAGCCCGGTAAATTATGCCGGCCAATTACCCAGTGGTTTTGATCCGGCAGAATTGTACCCCTCGCGTAATCATCCCAGAGCCTTACAAATGACTATCTACGGCATCTCTGATGCCCTGTATTCGATGGGCATCGACTGGGATGTGATTCGCCAGAAAGTGGCACCGGAACAGATTGGTATTTATGCCTGCAGCAGCATGAGTCAGCTGGATTACAACGGCAATGGCGGCATGCTCCAGGCGCGACTGTTAGGGAAAAAAGTCACGTCGAAACAACTGCCACTGGGTTTCTGTGACATGCCGGCAGATTTTATTAATGCTTACGTACTCGGTAACGTGGGCAGTACAGGAACAAGTCTTGGTGCCTGCGCCACCTTCCATTACAACCTGGCCCAGGCCACCCGGGATATTCAAAATGGTACCAGCCGGGTTGTTATTGTTGGCGGCAGTGAAGCGCCTATCCTGCCAGAAATCATGGAGGCATTTAATGCTATGGGCGCCATCGCCAATGATAGTGTTTTGCAGGCACTGGATGGCGGCAACACTCCGGATTATCGACGCTCTTGCCGCCCTTTTGGTAACAATATTGGATTTACCCTGGGAGAATCCAGCCAGTTCATCGTCCTGATGGATGATGCCCTGGCACTGGAACTTGGCGCCTCAATCTATGGCTGCGTCAATGACGTGTTTGTAAATGCAGACGGTTTCAAAAAATCCATTGCCAGTCCAGGTGTTGGTAACTACTTTACGGTAGCCCGGGCGGCGGCTGCGACGAAAGCGGTCCTGGGTGAAAAGAGTCTGCGTGAAAATACCTTCATCCAGGCCCATGGCACGGGCACACCACAAAACCGGGTGACTGAATCCGCCATCCTTGCTGAAGTGGCGAAACATTTTGGCGCCAGCAACTGGAAAGTCTCTGCCATTAAATCCTATCTTGGCCATTCGCTGGGTGTAGCCGGTGCGGACCAATTGGCCAGCAGTCTGGGTATCTGGCAATACGGCATCCTGCCCGGCATTCAGTCTACGGATGCCATAGCGGATGACGTGCATCAGGAGGGACTGGAATTCTTGCTGGACCATCAGGAAATCGACCCCGCCTCCCTGGATACCATTTTGCTCAATGCCAAGGGTTTTGGCGGCAACAACGCAACAGCGTCAATCTTCTCACCTGATATCACCCGCCAAATGCTTGAAAAACGCCACGGCAAAAAAGCCTTTTCAGCATGGCAGAAAAACAACGAAGCAACAGAACAGGCAGCAAGGGATTACGAAGAACAAACCAACCTGCAGCCAATCCGGCCGATTTATCATTTTGATCATGATGTGCGCGGTGGCAAGGATCTGGATTTTGATAAAGAAGGCATGACACTGCGCGGCTACGCACAAAAAATCAATCTGGACCTGGCGAATAAATATTCAGATATGGTCGAATAGCCAGAGTTGCTTCTCTGGCGTTGGCGGGTTAATTGTCCAGTGAACCGCTGGCAATTATGGCTTGTTGCCACCAGTTGATATCCCTGCCCACTTTTTCTATCAGTCCCGCCAATACGATTTCGACCTCAGTGTCATTCACAATCATTTCCAGCTGCAAGCGCTTGCGGCGACCGCTTACCTGCTCTGCTACTGAAAGATTTTCATGTTGGCCGTGGCCATGTACCGGGTAGGATGTAAACCCGGATACGCAAGACAGAGTCAGAAGATAATCCACAAGATCTTCTTCCAGGTCAGGGTGTGTATTGAGCACCAGTTGAACTTGCATGACCCAGCTACCTCATCAGTCGTATTTAAGTTGTTCCAGATCCGCATGGAAACGGCGATAAATAATTGGCAGCAAAAACAGTGTCAGCAAAGTAGAGCTGATCAAGCCACCAATCACAACAATGGCCAGGGGTTTCTGGATTTCCGATCCGGGTCCCGTAGCCAACAACAATGGTACCAGGCCAATAGCGCATATCGTTGCCGTCATCATCACGGGCCTCAATCTGCGCAACGCGCCTTCCCTGACCACGCGGGATAATTCGAGCCCCCTGGAAACCAGGTAATTGAAATGTGACATCATCACCACACCGTTAAGCACCGCGATGCCTAACAGCGCGATAAAACCCACTGACGCTGGTACGGAGATAAATTCCCCGGTCAGCCACAAGGCAATCAGACCACCAGTGAGGGCAAAAGGAATATTCGACAAAATAATGAGCGTTTGTTTGATGGACCGAAAAGTCAGGAAAAGAATAAAGGCAATGAGCGCCAGGGCTACAGGAACCACCAGAGTCAGCCGTGCGGCGGCCCGCTGCTGGTTTTCAAATTCCCCGCCCCACTCCAGATTGTAGCCGTCAGGTAAATCTACATCAGTAGCAATAACTTGTTTGGCTTCATTTACAAAACCCACCAGATCCCGACCTTCCACATTGGTTCGCACTACTGCAAAGCGGCGTCCGGACTCACGGGAAATACTCACCGGCCCTTCCACGCGTTTAATAGTAGCAATTTCACTCAGGGGAATGACACCGCCATCGGGCAAATTGATCAGGTTATTGCGCATCAACTCCAGGCCATCACCCTCCATGCCAGCAAAGCGCAGCATTAACGGGACCCGGGCACTGCCTTCAATCACGGTACCTACCCGCAGGCCCTCGATTTCCGAGCGCAGCCTATTTTGCAACTCATTGCCGTTCAGGCCCAACTGCCCGGTCCGATAACGGTCTACTTCTACCTGTAAATACTGGGCACCTTCATTAATCGTAGCAATGGTATCGACACTGCCTGGTACGGTTGCGATTGCCTCTGCAATATCCTGCGCGCGGGCATTCAGCGTATCCAGGTCTGAACCAAAGAGCTTGATCGCCACATCACCCCGGGAACCGGTCAACATCTCGGACACCCGCATATCAATGGGCTGGGTAAAGCCGTAATTGATGCCTTTGAACTGCTCCATTACCGCGCGCAACTTATCTTCCAGGGCAGCCTTGTTATCCGCTTCCCAGTCTTCCCGCAATTTAAGCTGCAGGAACATGTCTGTTTCGTTAAGCCCCATCGGATCCATACCGATTTCATCAGAACCACTGCGCGACACCACGCGAATGACATCGGGGACCTCTGCCATGATGGCCATTTCCACTTGCTGCACCATGCGTGTTGTAGTGTCCAGATTTATCGAGGGAATAGCTTCCAACTGAATAATGATGTCCCCTTCATCCATAGTCGGCATGAAGGTTTTACCGACAAAGGGAAACAGCATTACGGTAATGACCAGCAGAGAACCGGCCAGACCCAGAAAGTAAACCGGTTTGTTCAGGGCCTTCTCAAGTAGTGGTTCATATATTTTTGCCAGGTTGCGACTAAGCCAGGGTTCGCCATGGGCGTCAGCCTTCACCACGTAACTGGCGATGACCGGAATCACGGTCAGAGACAGAACCAGTGAACCAAGCAAGGCGAAGACAATAGTGAGGGTGACAGGACCAAAGAGTTTACCTTCCAGTCCCTCCAGCGTGAGCAGTGGCAGAAAGACAATAATAATAATCAGAATGCCTGCAGTAACTGGTACAGCAACATCCTTCACTGCCCGGAACACGACATGCAGTCGCGGCAGTTTCGCACCGCTTTGCTGCTGCCGGTGCAGGGAAGAAACAATGTTTTCCACAATCACAATGGAAGAATCCACCAGCATACCAATGGCAATCACCAGCCCGCCAAGACTCATCAGGTTGGCAGACATATCCAGAACATTCATCATCAGGAAGGTAAACAGGGCCGACAGGGGTAGCACGGCAGCCACTGTCAATGCGGCGCGAACATTGCCCAGGAAGAGACCCAGCAAAACGATGACCAAAACTACGGCTTCCAGAAGGGCACTGGAGACAGTACTCACTGCGCCTTCTATCAGTACGCTGCGGTCGTAAAAAATGGGGGTGCTGGTACCGGTTGGCAAACTGCTTGCCAACTCCGTTAATTTATCCCTTACTCCGGCCACCACTTCACGGGCATTCGCTCCACGCAAACCGATTACAAGACCCTGAACGGCTTCCGCTTCGCCATCTGCAGTGACCGTCCCATAACGCTCAAGGGAACCCATGCGGATATTGGCCACTTCGGAAAGGGGGATGTGCTCCCCTGCTGCATTTTCAACCAGGATATTGCCGACATCATGCAGGTTAGTAATAGCCCCGGCGACGCGTACCAGGATGGCCTCTTCACCCTGGTCAATACGGCCCGCGCCATCATTCTTGTTGTTCATGACCAGGGCATCAATGATGTCCTCATTGCGTACCTGCAATGCTGCCATTTCGGCCCGTCTGGGGATGACTTCAACCGTTTTTACAAAACCACCCAGCGAATTCACATCCGCCACGCCGGGAACCGTGCGCAGCGCGGGACGTATGGTCCAGTCCAGCAGAAAACGTTTTTCTTCCAGGCTGAGACTGTCGCTTTCGACAGTAAACATGAACATGTCCCCCAGCGGGGTACTCATGGGGGCAAGGCCACCGCTTATGTCTCCCGGCAGATCGTCCCAGACGTTATTGATACGTTCTGCCACCTGCTGGCGTGCCCAATAAATGTCCGTGCCCTCATCGAAATCCAGGGTGATGGAACTGAGCGCATACTTGGAGATGGAACGCAGAATGGCCTGGTTTGGAATGCCCAGCAATTCCACTTCGATGGGCTGGGTAATCAACGACTCCACTTCTTCCGGTGTCATCCCTGGTGCCTTGATAATAATTTTTACCTGGGTGGGGGAAATATCCGGGAAGGCATCAATAGGTAGGTTGATCAGTGCCCGGGTGCCGAAACCCACGAGCAACAATGCCAGCAGGCAGGTCATCAGGCGCTGGCTTAAGGCAAACTGGATAAGCTGTGTAAACATAGTCTGGTTACTCGCCCCCCAGTCCCAACTGGATACCCTTGAGTTGAGCCGCACCGCGGGTGACTACCTGATCCCCGGCACTGATTCCGCCCTGGGACAGGTAGGCGTTGCCCACAGGGGTCAATGACAGAGTCCGGACTTCAAAACCACCCGCCGTGCGGACAAAAACCTGGGTGAGATCCCCGCTGTGAACTACTGCTGATGCAGGAACCAGTATGCCGCCACCAGCTGGTGTCAGCATGAGACTGACAACCTGGCCAGGTAGCCGACTGAGTGTGCGGTTAAATTCTGCGTAAATATCCAGCATTTGGGAATTTTCATCTGCGGCAAAATCCATTTGTCTTAAAGTCAGTGAGTGGCCGCTGTCCGCCAACTGTAATTGTTGGCCAATCTCCATTTGCCCGGCAAGACGTGCTGGAAGCCGTGCCCTGATCCACAGATTGCCATTGTTAAAAGCAACCAGTTCATTACTGGCGTTAATGTAGGCACCCGCATTACTGGCCAGATGACTGATCTGTCCATCCATTGGCGAGCGCAGAAAATATAAACCAAGGCCCTCGCCAGTTTCTTTAAGATCGCTTAGCTGGGCATCCGTAAAGCCTGCCATCTGCAGTTTCTGCCGTGCTGCCTGGGCATTAATGCGCACCTGCTGGAAATCACGTCGGGTCTGGATGAGTCTTTGTTCAGCGATAACGCCTTCTTCAAACAACATCTCATCTTTACCGAGATTGAACTGCGCTTCCTGCATAAGGCTATCGGCAAGCACCCAGTCCTGCTGAATCGCCAGCACTTCCTGGCTATTGATGACACCAAGGAGCTGATCCCTGCTGACGTCTTCACCTGGCATGACATTCCAGCCTTCCAGAACCCCGGCATAGCGTGAAGTGAGCCCGGAGATAGCCAGGGGTGAATTGATAATAATTGCAGGCACACGCATGCCAGTACTGCCGTCAATCAACTGAACAGGACTGAACTGAATGCCAAAGCGGGTGATCTCGTCATCACCAAGTGGAATACTTTCCTGACCATGCAGGGCCATGGAAAACACCAAAGGGAAAAGGATGCTTATCCTCATTAGAAACTTGCTCATGGTAAAACACCTACCAGTTGATTGAATTGTGTAATCAAACGTTCCCGCTCCAGCAGTAACATCTGCAAAGTACGTTCGCTGTCCCGGGCATCCTGCTCGGCTATGACTGCCTGGGCCAGGGTGGTTTCCCCGGCTTCAAACGCGGTCAGGGCCATTTCAAAACGCTGCCTGCTGAGATCAGCCTGGGCCTGGCGCAATGGCTCTTCTTCTTCCAATACAAACAGGTCATGCTCCACTTCATGGAGTGCCTGCTGCAGCTGGATGAAGGTATTCTGGTAATCCACTTCTGCATTCACACGGGCGCGTCTTGCCGCGCTGGTCTGACTTGAAACAAAAGAGTTGCCACCAAAAGGAATGCTCAGTTGTATGCCCACACTGCTGAGATAATCCTGGAAACGATCCCCCCTTTCCCGTCGCGAACCGAAGGTCAGGGTCGGGTTGCCTTTGGCAGAATTTTCACTCTGTTCCACAGTAGCCGCAGCCAGGTTGACGCCGCTGCGCAGATAAAGAAGGTGGGGATGTTGCGGGGTGATTTCGTCCTGATCAGCAAGGCTTTCCCTGTGCGCTGAAGCTGGACGGCTATTCAGGCCAGTAAGCGCAATGTATTGCAGCTCGGCATCCACTATGGCGGCCTCTGCCTGCAACATATCAGCGCGGCTTTCTGCCAGCAGACTTTGCGCTTGCATCAACTCCAGTCGGGCGACTTCCCCGGCATTAAACAGGCTTTGCGTCACCTCAACCAGACGCTGCGCATCTTCCACCGTCCTGGTTTGCAGGGCAAGGGTCAGTTCGGCTTCTGCAAATTCGGCCAGAATACTTCGCACCCTGCCCGCCACTATCCAGGCCAGATCTTCCTTCCAGGCAGCCACCTGGTTCTCGTATTGTTTACCGAGAGTACGTGCATCACGCCGTTGACCGGGACGCCATAAGGGCAATTGAATCCCGTACTCCATTTCATTCATCCCCTTATTATCCAGGCTGCTGTCATCGTAATAGTTAAGCTGGAGACTGGGCCTGCCCGCTATCCAGCTGTTTCCCATAGCAGTGAAATCACCTGCCTGGTTTTCCCTGACAGCGGTTTCCATATATTCGGGAATATTTTCCAGCGCCCTGGCAAAGATAGCCTGAAAATCCAGCTGATCAGTGGTGAAGAGGGATTGATGGTCTGAATCAGCGGCAAGTGCAGAAAACGCCCATACCACAGTCATGGCCAACAAAAGGCCAGATACACATAGTTTAAATGTCCGAACATATGCGGCCCGGAGCCATTCCTGCATCATGGTTGCCTACCTGTGTTACAGAATATCGTTTGAAAGTTTATACAAACTTAACAACAAATACTTACAGCAGTCTTACGAAAGACAATTATAGTTCCTGAGGCGATTTTTTAAGGGGATGAAGAACAAACGAAGTGAATATAGCGGAAATACCGGACTATAATTTGAGATGTATCAAAATGAAGACAGCTGACGCTTCTTTAAAACTCGAATTCGATCAGAAAGCGAAAGCTGGTGTCAGGGCTTTCACTGCCCAGGCCAAAAATGGCTCCGGTTTCCCAGTGCAGGTTTTTGCGCACACCCATATTGACCGTGCCCTGAATCATGGGTCCGATACCCTTGGCATTCTGTCCTGCATAAAACTCTATGCCTGGTTCAAATGCGCGTGATTTGCGATAGCGGGCCTGCAAAGAAAAGGCCGTTTCAAATTCATCATTGATGTCACTGCCCCATTCATTGATCAGCATCAGGTTGGCGGCACCGCTCCAGCGGCCAATTTCCTTTTCTGCCAGGATACCCAGGGTGAATTCCCGGATATCATCATGTACCTCATCTTCAAACTCAAACAACAGCCCCCAGTCGATTGCATATTCCCCCTGCTCTGTGAGCTGCCATTTCAACTCTGCTTCCCAGGCTTCCAGATCAAAGGTACCCAGGCGGGACTTGGCACCAATGACATAAAGCTCGGCAAATAAATTGGTGCCAATTGCCCTACCAATAGACAGTTGGTGAATTTCCTTTGCCGTGGACAGTCCGGCCTGTTCATCCTGAATGACACTACGATATTCCAGTTCCGTCTCCATGGCATCCACGTAAGGATGGTAGACCTTGTCGACTACAATTCCGTCTGCCAGTACCAGGTTTGGTACCAATACGACTAAATACATGAACTTCTTCATCAGTCCGGAATCACTCACTCACTTCACTCCTGTCTTTGTTGCGCCAGGCGAGTTGAAACAAAGGACTGGAAGCAATCGACAAGGCACTTACTGTATACACCACGACTTGCAGTAATGATGGATTTGCCTCATAGCCGACCAGCGCATAAAGCAACTGACCAGTGACGGAATACTCGGGAATCAACCCGGAGCTGTCCCACAATTGGGGAGTGAATGGTAACCAGTCCGCCTGGGTCAACAACAACACCGCCTGCGATGCCAGGTTGCCAGCAAAAAACGCAAGCAGGAACATGCAGAGCCGGTAACTCCAGATCACATGTAAACTCAGAATCAGGAAATACAGCACAATGCCACTGCTGATCCCTATACCCGCAGCCATGACCGTACCAAGAATAGCCGGCGTTACGTTTACTGCAATTGCCAATACACCATTCATGTAAAGAATAATTTCCGACACCTCCCGAATAACTCCCAGTGCCACCATCATTCCCATAAGGACAGGTGCCAGCGCAGCAAGCTGCGCCGTTTTTGTGTTTCGATTATGTGCAGTAAACATGAAACAGAACACCACCAGGGTTATCAGAATGATGATCTGAATAGTCGAATTGATGACTTCCAGTCCGACATAATCGAACCACACCGAAATAGCCGGCGTTGCTTTGGCATACACCCAGGCACCGACTATGCCCAACAGCCCTGCATAAGGAAGCCATCCCAGTGAAATCGTCAGCTTCTCCATACTGCTTCTTGTTAGCAGACGACCCAAAGCAAGCAGAACACTGATCAGAAGCGCCGCTTCAAGAATTTCCTGCAATACCAATATGACTGTACTTAAAAACAATCGAAGACCCTTATTAACCTTTACATTTATACCTGCCGAACATTGTCGGCAAACGGCCTTCCAGGCCTATGCCGACCTACACCTTTATCCTTTTATCCTTTAATCCCTTTATCCCTTTATCCTGTTATCTGCCATTCCAAATATCCCGAACCCATCCTCTTGCATCCTGCATCCTGTCTCTTGTCTCTTGCCTTATTTCGCCACAACTTTCCCTTGCGCCGTTTTTGGGAAAAACTCGCCAAAGAAAGGGTATTCGCCAGGAGGTAAAGGACCAATAAAAATGACCGTGCGCCCATTCCCGGGAATGACTTTTTCCCGGTTTAACTCATAACTTTCAAATTCTTCAGGTGTCGGGTCATTGTTGATAATAAATAACCTGACTTTCTGGTTTGCTGGCACCTCAATCATAGAGGGATAAAAAAGATGATCCCGGATTTCAATCTGGATTTCGGGTACTGCTGCCAGCGCCTGTCGGATAAAAAAAGCGAAAGCAAAAAGTAAAATAAAAAATACCGGCTGTTTCTGTTTCACTGCTTATTCCCGGGGAAGCTCACACTAATGTTACAACCATGTTCAAAAGAAGAGTCGGTGATACTGATATCTGCATGATGAAGCGCCGCAACGTGTCTTACGATGGTAAGACCCAGACCACAACCTGGTAAGACATTTTCATCCAGCGTTTTCTCACTGTGATAAAAGCGATCGAAAATACGTTCCCGTTCAGACTCATTAATTCCTGGCCCGTTATCTTCAACAGACAATTTGACACGCGTCCCCGTGTGTTCAACCCTGACCCGGATCATTCCTGAATCAGGGGTGTATTTGCTGGCATTGCTCAGCAGGTTGGACACCAGGGTTTCCAGGGCAAATTCATCCCCGGTTATTTCGCAATGCTCCCCTTCAAGTTCCAGTTGCTGGTGTTTTGCTTCTATCAGGGAATAGTGCTGGGCTATCACTTTTTCACAGACCTGATAAAGATCAATAGGTTGGCTGTTTTCGTCAAATTTTTCCGGATTCATCCGATAAAGGTTTAACAACTGTTCTACCAGGTGCTGCATACGGTCGACACCATTCTGGAGCTGCTGCCAGGTATCACTGCTGCTATCTATTTCGTGAGACAGATTATGCAATTGAACTTTCAACGCACTTATTGGCGTTCGTAATTCATGGGCCGCGTCTGCTGAAAAGCGCTTTTCCCTTTCAACTGACTGGCTGAGCCTGGCCATAAAACTGTTAATCGACTGGATAACCTGTGACAGTTCCTGGCGAGTATTGCTGGTGGTAACTGGTGTCAGGTCATTCACATGTTTGATTTTTAATTCTGAAGAAAGTGCAGTTAAGGGCTTCAAACCGTGGGTAACGATGAGCCATATCAAAAAGCCAATTAGTGGAATACTGAACAGAATGGGCAAAATGGATTCCAGTACTACATTTTCTGCCAGGACAAAGCGCAAGTCTGTACGTTCCGCCACAATTACCCAGCGCCGGGGATTGTTTTCCTGACGAGTGTAGGTACGCCAGCGATAACCATCGAAATTACTAAAGTCAAAACCATTAGCCAATGCCGTAATGGGTGCGGCAGGGGCATGGTAGGAACGTGCAATCAGTTTGTTCTCCTGCCACACCTGGAAGGCCAGGTTGTTACCCAGGCGCAGGTCCTCATGATCCCCTCCAACATCAAGCCGTCCAACCAGTCCGGCAAAGTCCAGCAACTGGTTATCAAACAGCAGGTCCGCTTCTGCCATGCTGGACTGATAGCCACGCAATGCAGCGACAAAATTAAATAAAGTCAGTGTGGCAAGGATGCCCGCCACCAGAAACAAGCGAATGGAACTCAATGAGTTGCCTCGGCATTAACCTTGTAACCAACGCCACGAATGGTTTTGATGAAGTCATTGCCCAGTTTTTTGCGCAGGCGGTGAATATGAACTTCAACGGCATTGCTGGAGACTTCTTCACCCCAGGAATACAGGCGTGTTTCCAGAACACTCCTGGTCTGTACCCGTCCGGCATTTTCCATCAGATTTTTCAGCAGCATATATTCGCGCCTCGCCAGATCCACAGCGTTTCCATTTGCCATCACTTCCTGTGTTACAGTATCAAGGCTTACTTCACCAATGGTAATCGCATTACTTTTTACCGAGGCAATTCTTCGCTCTAATACTCTCAGGCGAGCCAACAGTTCAGTCATCTCAAATGGCTTGACCAGATAATCATCTGCCCCACTATCCAGTCCGGCCACCTTGTCATCCACGCTATCCCTTGCGGTCAGCATAAGCACAGGCAGCTCCTTGTCTATTTTACGGGCTTTTTTTAAAACAGTTATGCCATCTATATCAGGCAACCCAATATCCAGGATGACAAGATCCGGTTTATCAAACTTGATAACGTGCAAGGCCGCTTCACCAGTGCTCACGTGATTAACCACATAGCCCTGTTTACCCAGGGCCTGCTGTAGTCCACGAGCCAGAGGCAGATCATCTTCAACCAGGAGAATTTGCATGGACGGATTGTACTTTAGTTTATCGGAACAGAATTTGGTTTGTATCAAAGGAATAGGTACAAGATACAAGGTACAAGGTACAAGGTACAAGGACTTCGACCCTTGTACCTTGTATCTTCCCTTCTAGCCTTACTTCCCTTCAATATCAGCCAAGGCCTGTAAAATTTCCTGCTGCCTGCCTTCATCCGCCAGTTGGCGATCGGGTCTGGCGGGGGCCTGCTGGGCCAGTTGTAAATACCGGCGCGCCTCATCAAAACGTTTTTCTGTGATCAGGTAACTGCCATAAAAATAATTACTGTCTATGCCGTCGGGATTTAGAACCAGCGCTTTCTGTAAAAATTGCTCTGCTTTCTCATCATCCCCGAAACCAACTGGCCAACCAGGGACACTGTAATACAAGGTACCAAGACTGGTATAAGCTGAACCATTGAGTGCACTCTCATTCAATGTCATGGCTTTTTCCAGATCTGCCTTGGATTGTTTGGCCAGGGAAAGAGCACCAAGCCCGCCTTTGGCACCGGCATAAGTCGACTTGATGATACCGCTCCAGATCCAGCTTTCGGCAGCCTCTGGATAGTCAAGAGTTGTTTGCCCCGCCTCCTGTACCAGTTTCTCAAATTCTGACAACCGGGTTTTTCCCTCCAGTTGGTAATTGACTTCCGCCCAGCGTTTCTGGAGATGGGAAATATCACCATCAAGGTCAGCCCTTGCCTGGAAGGTAAAAACAAACAGAAGCAATGTGATAGTTATTTGTAATACTTTACTCATGATAATCTCCTCAAGATCTGGCAATTTGTTTAATTGTTCCCAGTTTTTTCACCAGGGCTTTATGGACAACTAATGGCAACAGTGCGTTGATGCGCACAAATAGTTTTTCCGGCCAACCCAGGTATTTGATCGTTTGCCCCTGACGTAACTGGCTGACAATCTGTTGGGCAACGTAATTAGGGCCATCCATTTTGTTACCAAGCGCCTTGTTCATGTCGTTGACGCGATCAGAATTCAACGCAGTAGCCGTAGCTCGGGGGGCAATATAGGAAACCCGGATTTGCGTATCCCCGAGCTCCCGGGCAAGGGCTTCGGAAAAGCTTTTAACGCCTGCCTTGCTGGCACAATAGGCAACAAACCCGGGATGTCCGATGCTACCGAAAATGGAACCTACATTCAGAATTACCGCGGCCGGTTTCCTTGCAAGCTGAGGCAGAAATTCCTGACATAACAACATTGGCGCCAGCAGATTAATGGCAATGGTTTTTTCAATGATGCCCGGAGGCTGCTCAGTAAACAGGTCAAAATCCATAATACCGGCGAGGTTAATTAACACATCAAGCCCACCCAGGCGCTCGCATTCATTGACAATACGATGACGGTCTTCACTACTGCTGACATCCGCCTGAATGGTGTGGACGGCCCCGCCACTGCCAGAGGCTGACAACTCCTGTGCCAGTTTCTCCAGTGGTTCTGCCTGAAAACTGCAAAGCACGAGTTGGGCGTCCTGCTTTGCCAGTTCTCTGCTCAGGGCTGAACCGATACCACCATTAGCACCTGTCAGCAGTACAAGCTTACCCTGCAGTTCCATTGGCTACTCCCATGACCTCAAAGTTCTCCATGACGGGAATGCCATGATCTGCATCTAGTCCTCTGAAGATGTCACCATAAAGTTTGTAAAAAACCCTGGCGGTATGAATGATCAATGCCTGTTCAGCAGGGTCCGTAATTCGATTCATCAGGCCTTCATAAAACTTGATGTGATCCTGATCCAGAGCCCCGTGAGAATATAGATAGCTGAATGCTTTTTTTGGCAGGTTCAGTCTTTGACGGATGATATCGGCAGCTTTTTCCGCAATGGTGATACTGGTGCCTTCAAGTACCTGCACCATGCCAAAAAATCCCAAAGGATTGACGCGGCTGATCATGTCCCAGGCATAAGACACCATAAGTTCGGTAGTGACATCTGGCTGTGAAAGTCTGACTGCTTCCTTGTTAAAGCCACAGGCAGCAATATCATTGAGTATCCACTCCTGGTGACCCATTTCTTCTTCAATATATTCACCGACAGCCTCACGCAGCCATTCCTTCTCTTCCGGCAGCCTGGCTCCAACCGCCATGAGCAGTGGCACTGTGTGCTTGACGTGATGGTAGGCCTGGACCAGAAAGGCAACATAGTCATCCAGGTTGAACTCTCCCTGAAAACAACGGGTAATGATCGGGGCTGACAAAAGTGTTTCACTTTCCTGCCGGGTTTCAGCAAGTAATGTCTGGTAGAACGTCATGACAGCATCTCCTTTACTTCTGCAATCTCTGTTTGTGGAAGCAAACCTGAATACAGAGCCTGAATTTCTTTCTTGTAATGGTTTGCGATTTGTTCACGTCGTGGACGACCATTGCCAGTCAACAGACCAGGTAACAAGCCCAGTGGTTGACGTAGTCTGTGCCAGGCACTGATGCGGGCATAATCAGGCAGCTTTTCATTAACGTGTATGATCCATTGATTGATGACCTCGTCTTCAAGCTGCAGTTCCCTGCTACTGACAAGTGCAACACATGAGGGTCTGGCATCACCAAATACAACGGCATCCTGCAGCAAGGGATTGGCTTGCAATTCACTTTCCACCCATTCGGGAGAAATGTTGCGGCCGTAACTGGAAATAAGCATGTTTTTCTTTCTTCCCTGCAGATGCAGAAAACCTTTTTCATCCTGGTAACCGAGGTCTCCTGTGGCGATTGCCTCGGGGTACCAATTTTCAGACTGGTTCAGGTAGCCGAGCATGGCATTGCCCTCAACAACAATTTCGCCATCAACAACAGATACCTCAAGGTGCGACAATACTTTCCCGCAGCTGCCTTCAAGATTGGCGTTTTGGGTGTTGAGACTGACCACAGATGCACATTCAGACAAGCCATAGCCTTCATAAACTGGCAGTCCCATTGACCAGGCTTCTGCCAGCAAGGTACTGCCTACTCTGCTGCCACCAACGGCAATGAATTTAAAACTGTCGGGAACGGGCCAGCCACTTTTGGCTGCTGCAACCAGCAGCTTCAGTAATTCAGGAATGAGAATGACCGTATCAGGTTGGGTCCTGGAAATTACTTCCAGGAACTTCTCAGGAGCGACGAGTCTGCTGCCGACATAACCCATCTCAGCCAGTGATGGCAGGATTACCTGCCCGCCTGCCAGCAAAGGCGCGTAGATCCCTGCTACATTTTCCAGCAGCGTACTTAATGGCAAGAGACAGAGATGCCGCGGCGACTTAATACCTACACTGTCGGCAAGTGCAGCAGCCTGTTTAAGCAACTGCCTGTTACTCAGACAGACCCCTTTGGCTTCACCTGTGGAACCGGAAGTAAAGGTGATCTTCCCGGTTTCACGGGGTAATCGGGGAGCCCGGTTTTCCCCGTTATCAAGCCTGAATAATTGCAGTCCGGTCTTTGCGCCGGGCATGCCAAAGGGTGACTCACAAAGCGCCCGGAGTGCTTCCGGGTTATCAGTCAAAAGATGTGCCGCGCCACATTCAGCAAGAACTGCGTTTAATTGCAGAGGAGAAAAAAAAGAGGGTAGTGGCACCAGGCAAATATTCAAGCGCTGGCAAAGCATATCTGCCACTACCCAGGGGGGGCCATTTTCGACATACATTGCCAGCAGCTTGATGTCCTGCTGACTGAGAATATGTTCGAGTTCATTACATTGAGCGTAAATTTCATCCAGGCTGTACTGATGCTCAAGATCGCTCAGGATGATGTCGTCGCCATTACCTTTGGCAAGCAATGCCAGCACATCAGTTTCAATATTTTTGTTCATTTAATTCCCTGGCCAGTTGTTTGATTTGTCGGCGGTAAAGGGCCATCGCTTTTCTGAACAGAGGACGTTTGCGGGCTACAGCAAGGGCTGTATCAAGATTACCGGCATAAACCTGGGGTTTGGTTTCGTAATAGGAACCCCACTCGCTGGCTTCACTATCGGGCAGACACTCAACACTGGCCTCAGCCAGCCTGGCTGTAGGAAAACCAAGTTTGTTCAGGTTATTGGCCAGTGATTGTGTTGCCGTGAAGGTAATCCATTTATATCCTGCTTCATGCAAAACAGATGTAGCAATCAGAAACACAAATTGACTTGGTCCTTTGCGGCCTGCAACAAGGTTTCCAAGCTCGACAATTTCCTCCCGGTTCACAGGCAGATCAAAAGTCAGTGAAAGCGATTCTTCGATAGTGCTATCCAGATATTTTTCCAGGTACAGGGAAGCATTTGCAGCCTTACGCATGCCAATAACACCCGAAAAATTATTCAGACAACGCATGGACAGAAGTTCAGGCATGAATTTATCAATGGAGGCGCCATAGCAACTGTGAAATTTTTCAGCAACAAATTTTTCCACTTTCAGACGTTCTTCACATTGCCTGTCGTGTAAAGTGAAGACCGGTGCAGGAGTCAGTACCCGGCGTAACAGCGCATCTCTGGCCTGACTTTGTGCTTTTACCTGTGTGTTGATTGCATCGGTGTAAATCATACTGTGCTACTCACATCTGTTTTTTGATGTTGTGCAGATTAGCAAGCCAACCTTAAGGGATTCTTACAAAATGAAATATTTTGAAGCTGGGCAATTTGAGTGATATAAGAGCTTACAATGGGGATAAATTGTGAAATCACAGGCCAAATATAGACTTGCCCTAGCAATGTGATAGTCTTTTCACACGAAAAAGAGCATCCTTATTTATCTAGAATTTTCAATTAGTTACAAAACCTGAATTAACTATAGCAATAACAACAGCATTGCAAGCAATACAGTAGAGTCAGCACAGAACAAGGGAAACCAATCATGAGAGTTAAATTTTATTTTTCAATTTTGTCCCTGGCAGCCACACTGCTAACAAGTCAGGCTGCTTTTACCCATCATGCTTTCACTGCCCAGTACGATGCTGATGCGCGCACCGAAATTACCGGGGTTGTGGTCAAAGTGGAATGGCTTAACCCGCATGCCTATTTCTATCTCGATGTAGAAGATGAGGAGACCGGTGAAGTCACTACCTGGGCCTGTGAACTGGGCTCCCCTGTTTCCATGCTACGTCAGGGTTGGACGCGTGATTCATTGGTTCTGGGCGAGACCTTTATTGTGGAAGGCGCACTGGCTCGCGATGGCAGCTCGTCAATGAATGCCAGCCGCGTTGTTATAGAAAGCACTGGGCAACGCCTCTTTTCCAGGCAACAGGATTAATTCAGTCATGTTAAAAAAATTCTTCACTCTTGCTTCACTGGTTCTTATTACTACGACATTAAATGCTGCCGAATACGACCCTTCTGGCCCGACGCCACGACTGGCTGATGGCACACCCAATCTTGGTGCAGGTGCTGACGGTTTGGGCAACTGGGGTCGCGGTCCCGGACCCATGGTTGCCGGGGCTGATTACCCGCCACCCGAAGAAGTGCCATTCAAACCCTGGTCGCGAGCGCTTTATGATTACCGCCAGGCAACACTAGCCAAGGATGACCCCCATGTCAGGTGTGCACCTCCGGGCGGTCCACGCCAGTTTGCAGTACCTTTTGGCCTGCAGATTGTCCAGGTTCCTCATATGAGCAAAATTTTTATTCACTCCGGAGGTTCAACCCGACCCTGGCGTGAAATTCACATGAGTAGTGAGGGGCATCCAGAATATGTCAATCCTTCCTACTTTGGTCATTCCATCGGTCACTGGGAAGGCGATACCCTGGTTGTGGATACCGTCGGTTTTAATGAGCGCTTCTGGATTCACCGTGAAGGCTATCCTCACACCGAAAGCCTGCATCTCATCGAACGCATCTCACGTCCGCAAATGGATACCCTGCGCTATGAAATCACCATTGATGATCCGGTTGCCTATACAGCACCCTGGTCTACTGTGTGGACCAAGACCTGGGATCCAGGCATAGAATTCATTGAATACTTTTGCCAGGACAACAACATTGATCAGTTTCACATGATGGGAGCTGAATCATTGGTAGATTGATTCATTATTTAAAATTAAAAAAGAGGCAGGAGACAAGATGCAGGATGCAAGAAGAATCCTGTTAGTCTCAGTTGTAGGTCGGCATAGGGCATCGCCCGTTTGCCGACGAAGGGTTCACATGTCGGCAAACGCTACGCTATGCCGACCTACAACTGATCACTTCATTATTTCATATAATAATTGGGGCAACTGGCCCTCTTTTTTTCATTTTTAAACAACCTGGTTAAGTTTCTACACTCCATCCACCCCTATCCATCTTTCTGGACAGGAACTCACGCCAGCATTCCAGCACCAAGCAAACCGTAATGGTAAATAGTGAAGGCAAAAGTTCATTGGCCATATCACCATTAACTTGTTGTGCAGCAAGTAATTCCCCAACTGCACTTAACGCCATTCCTGCCAGCACCAGTCTGATCAACAGGCTATGTTCCTGAAATTTTGGCACAGCCAGCAAGAGAAAAATGCCTGCAGCCAGCCACATCCCTGCCAGCAAACGTACCTGGGTTTCTATGGCCAGTCGCAACGCCGGATCCACGTTGACAAGATCAATATTGAAAAAGCCGTGAAGAGTGATGTCGGCATAAAAAAACTCATGACGCCTGGATACAATGCACCCAGACCAATAAGCAGGGCGAGCGAAATCTGGAAAACCAGTTTCACAGGATTCTCCTGAATATAAATTTTGGGTATTAAAAAAGGGCCGGCTGGCCCTTTTTCAGTCTCGCATCATAGCTAAGCGCTTGCGGGTTGCATACCTGAAGTACCGGGATCTTCTTCTATCTTACGCTTGCTCGGCGGAGTCCAGTAGCGGGGCTTAAGAGGTAACAGGAGGCAACCGGCAAGCATCGCGATGCCGGAATAAATAACAAAGCCCATAGTGTAGTTACCATTCAAATCATAAAGATAGCCGAGAAATGGAGGTCCCGCAGCGAAACCCAGATTCACACACACCGACACAATACCAATGGTCATACCAAGGTTTCGTGGCCCCAAATAATGTTTGGTAATAACCGGCGCTTCTACAATCATACCGCCATGAGCGATATTGCGGACGACCAGGAACAGAGCCATGGTGCCCAATCCGGCTACTGGCAGGGCTAAAATGACTGAAATACCCAGAAGAAAATAAAACAATCGGATGCCTGGTATGGAGAAGCGGTCATAAATCCAGCCAGAGCCGATTTTGGCGGCAATGGCCAATACAGTAACCAGGCTCACCAACCAGACGAAATCCCGAAAATTTAGCCCTCTGTCCTGGCGCAGGAAGGTCACGTAATTTTGCATCATGGCCTGATCAACAGCCGATACCAGGAATATGGCAATTGCCAGTAACCAGAAACCCTTTTCCTGGCAGACTTCTTTAAAATGCTCCCACATCGTCAACCCATCCTTATGGCTTGCTGATATGGCATTGATGACATCCTGCTTTTTACCTTTTTGCGCCATGAAAATAATCCACATAGGCGTTGAAATAAGAAAGGAACCCAGGCTCAGGAAAGTAAATATTGTGCGCCAATTTACGCCAGCATCAAGGAAGTGTCCCCAGATCCAGGGGGTAACGAACTGCCCTGCACTGGTGCCTCCTAAAACTATTCCAACAGCCAAACCCTGATTAATATCGAATAATCGGGAAACAATGACTTTCATTGCCGCGACAATGGAAGCTGCAGAAAGACCCAGCATTGCACCTGCCAGATAATAGATGCCCAGGTTGGTGGCGAAATAAAACATCGCCATGGCAAAGCCGCCACTCAGCGCCCCTAGCAGGACAGAAAATTTGCCACCGGTCTTGTCGATCATAATACCCATGCCAAGCGCAGCAACAGCACCTACCAGGAATTTGGCGGTAGAGATTAAATTTACCTGGGCATTACTCCAGCCAAACTCAGCCATGGCTGGTGTATAAATATAAGGTAAGGAAAAATTGGGAATCCCGAAGGAAAAGAATACCAGAGAGAAGGCAATAAATAATACCACCCAGTTTTCTTTCAATTCCTGCATGGTTGTTAAGGCCATTTTCCCCTCACTATTTTTCTATTTGAGCGAATTTATTTTATGAACTATTCGCGGGTAATTTTAAATGGATAGGTTGTGCCAGCTACTGTCCAGGTCCCTTCCAGGAAACGGTTGCGGGCACCGATTTCATGCAGAACTGCTTCGAAACTGATATTCACGCCATCACGACTTTCGGCATTGGCCATCAGCGTCCAGTTGGGTGCATCAAGCTCAGCAGAGGTAAAATTAAAGGAATTTCGGCCAGGGTTGATCATGCCGGTAAGGTCGTCGCCTTTGTAATCCATAATGATCACTACAGGTACCGGCTCATTTACCATGGCAATTTCACCGCGCCAGGTCCCTTTCAGGGGGTGGCCTTCCTGAGCATAGCCTGTCAATGCAAGCAGCAGCAAAGCCATGAAGCTAACTATATGATTTATAGATATTTTTTTACTCAAGTTCTGCCCCCAAATACCTGTCTAATATTGAAACTCACTGATAGTAACACAGACATTTCCCGCCTCTGCACCTCTGCACAATATTTTCTAATTTATGACCAGCTGACAAATCCCTGCGCAGTTCCTGTTCCCGCTTCACTGCGGTAGCAAGGAATATAATCAATAGTGCCACCCTTGAGATCAGTATCAAAGAGAGCCCCCGCTGCAGCTACCCAGTTGCGCATTTCCGAGGTGCCCTGCATGAGAATATTTTGTGGAATGCTGGTCAGGAAATCCTGGTCGCGCTTGCTGAGTGCCTCCATAAAGGCATTGTCAAAATCTTCATTAATCGTGAAGTGACTCATGCCCCCTGAGCCAAAGACGGCAACTTTCAGATCACTATCCCATTCCTTGATGCACTTGCCGACAAATCTACCCATCTCAAAGCAGCGCTTGGATGTGGGCTGGTTTGGCGGAAAAAAAGTATTGGTGATAATCGGAAGCATTGGAACCGCTGCATCTTCCATCACCCGGCGAATGATCCAGCTAAAGGCATGAGGGGTACCGATATGGTGATGTTCTTTCCCCATGTCTGGCCATTCACTGGAGGAAGCAAAATCAAAACCGGCATCAAGACCTTTTTCCAGAACAAGGTTTGCCAGATCTGGCAAACCAGGCCACACCTGCTCCTGTTCGGGCCGGTAGGCCCATTCACTTTCCTTGATCCCTATGGGCAATTTTTCGGACTGTGCATCGGGTAAAGGTTTCTGCCAATAGGTGTCACCGTGATAGATCGTAAACATGGGCTGCAGACTGGGCATAACCAGTTCGCGCTGATCATTGCCCATAATCACGGCCACATCTGGTTTTACGCTTTTCCAGGTTTCTGCCAGTTTCGCCACACCTTCCTGGCAACGGGCATGACGCAGAGTGCGTTCTTCCAGAGTTATCTGCTCGGAAAAATTTTTATCCTTGCGCAGTTCCACCAGTTCTTCGAAAGAATATTCTTTCCCCTCGAACCAGTGAGGAATGCGTTTGTCATTGACCACCCGGAGCATCCACTCTTCAGGAGTGGTGTTGAGAATGGGCCCGTGTGTGGACCACATACCGAGAACTATTTCTGCCATTAATTTGCCTATTTATTACAAAGTGTCTGATATGTCGGAGATGGCCTATGGCCATTTCCGACCTACAATTTATTCAAATTCAGGTTCAACAGGGGCAGAGCCCTGCGGGGTCTGTCCCGTGGCTCCTGATGGAGCCTATATATCCAGGTTAAATACCTTCTTGGCATTACCGGAAAATATTTTCGTTTTATCTTCGTCTGACAACCAGTCAATACCATCTATGAGTGGCACTGTCTTGTCATAGCATTCACCGGTCTCTTCATTCACTGACGATCCGACACCTGGACATTCCGACCCGTAAAGTACTTGATCCACACCAACAACATTAATCAACATTTCCAGGGATTCCTTACTATACAACACCGTATCGAAATACATCTTGCGCATACGATCGACAAACAAGCCCTTGCTGGTTGAACCCTGGGCTCCGCTGCGGGCTGAGCCGGCATTGAAGCGGCCGATCTGGTAAGGCATGGCACCGCCGCCATGAGAAACAACAATTTTCAGCTCCGGAAAATCTTCAAATACTGAAGAGTTAACAAAACCGTAAACTGCCGTCGTTTCTTCATTCACAAAATATAAACTATAGGGTTCGCGCTGTGGATTGCGGGAACCCGCCGTGTGGATATGCAAGGGCACATCGTATTCACAGGCTTTTTCATACAAGGGATACCAGTAGCGATCACCCATGGGCGGTGCCTTGTTGCCATCATTCTCATAGGGATCCGGATTCAACAGAAATCCCTTGAAGCCGTATTCCTTGACGCAGTGCTCCATTTCTTCAAAGACCACTTCAACTGGCTCACCACCCTGCTGCGGCAAACCGCCAACACCAAAAAACTTGTCCGGCATCAGACGCACACTATCGGCAATGATTTTGTTTACCTCATGGATATACCATTCCACCAGAATACCGGGCTTCTCTGAGTGCATGGTCTGGAAGGGACGCGGCGAAATGAGCTGCATATCCAGGCCATTGTTGGCCATATGCTCCAGGTGGCCACAGGGTGCCATCTCTTTTCTGTTCCAGGCAGCGATCAACTGTTCATCGGTATATTTAACACCGCCTCTGCCATGAGAACCGCGGTGACTGACTAAGCCGGCTTTATAACCGCCTAACTGAGGTGGCGCACTGACATGGGCATGGCAATCTATTATCACTTTTACTTCCCCTTGCATCATTTAAAATTTTTCAGTCTTTCCTGTTACAGGGCACAACGCACTGCAACCTTACTCTGATCTGACTACTTGGATGGAGTCTGTAAACTATGGTATTTCATTTCCGCGCGTGCTTCGGCAATGGTCTTTCCTTCTTCAAGGTATAGCCTTATTTGATTTTCCGCTGCATCAATTTGCTCGGCAGTATCCAGCACTTCATCTTCTCTGGATTTTGGAATACAGATTACACCATCAGCATCGCCGCGTATCAGATCCCCCGGTAAAACACGGGCATCACCAATATTCACCGGCACCTGTTCGCCATCCACCTGGACACGATCTTTCCCCGTGCGCATGGAATAGGAACGGCTGTAGATTGGGTAGCCCAGTTTCAGGCAAAGATGTACATCCCGACAGGCGCCATCTATCACGGTACCTGCCAGGTTTTTCTTGTCCGCCAGGTAAGTCAGAATATCCCCCCAGACAGTAGCATCTTCCCGACCACCATTATCGATGACAACCACAGTACCGGCATCCAGCTTGTCGATGAAATCACCCACCGTGCCGGGGTTATCAGAATCAAGCGGGCCATAAAGAATGGTGTAGGCGCGACCTGCCAGGCGAAAATTATGATCACGGGGTTTTATACCCAGGCATTGACCACTAATACGTAATTTATCCAGCGCATCACTGATGGTGGCTGTATCCAGTTTGCTGGCCCGTTCTACATTTTTATCAGACATCTACTTTCCAGTGGTTTAATTTTTAAGCATGTTTTCATAATTGGTACCCATGACTTCAGACACAGGTTTACCTGCCAATACATCTGCTGTCATGAGGCGTTCTTTTTCAGCAATCTTCTCGGCAATGGCAATAATTTCTTCGGCTCTTGCTGCAGGTAATATTACCACCCCGCTGCCATCGGCTAAGACGTAGTCACCTGCATTAACTTCAACCTCGCCAACCTGAATAGCTTCGCCAAAAGACTGTTCGTAGACCCTGCCTCTGGCCGTATGGGGCGTGGTGAAACGGGAAAATACCGGAAAGCCAATTTCCTCATATTCATCAATATCCCTGGCCGGGCCTTCCATGATAACGCCACGCACTCCCTTGGCTTTGGCCGCATTCGCCAATACTCCACCCCAGCCAGCGCAATCGATTCCGGTGCTCTGTTCCACGACGATGACAGTATGATCATCAGCCGCTTCAATGGCCGCAGTCCCCAGATGACGCTTCGAGCCGCCTTCCGGTGCCTGGTCGGTCAGTTTGACCGTCATCACGACACCGGCAATGCGTTGGCTGGTTGAACGCCGCGGAATACCTGAATGGGCTCCTTTTAGTTGTAAGGAATCCAGTGCATCAGAAACAGCACAGGCATCCAGTTTTTCCAGGCGGGTAACAAGAGATTCCTGATCAGACATTGTGACTCCCATTTATTCAGTACTGCAGGGTGAGGATAATAGCAAATCAATCAGGCAGCGTGAGGGCAACGATTTCAGATTTCCCGCCGCCGCTGACTGCCAGCACAATGTATTGTTTACCATCCAGCATGTAGGTCATTGGCATACCGGTTTGCGAACCGGGCAGATCGACCTCGGCAAGAATTTCACCCGTGGCTTTGTCGTGAGCGCGCAGGATATGTTTGCCGCCATTGCCCTCACCACTAATCAACAATGTTTTTGTTAACAGTATCCCCACCAGGGTAGAGGTTCCTGTACGCGGTAATTCCACACCTTGCAGTGCAGGATGGTTGAGTATGGCTTCGGGTGTATCTGTATTGGCAACCCACCACAGTTCATCGCCTGAATTCATATCAATGGCTGTGATGCGTCCCCAGGGTGGCTTGATCAATGGCAAACCATCAATGGTGCTTTCGTTCGGCCCTGAAATCCATGCCACTGATGACGCATCACCGCCTGGTACCAGGCTGATATCCCAGGCCTGGTCCCGGGAAGGAACGTAGGCGATACCGGTTTCGGGATCAAACGCGCCTCCCTGCCAGTTGGATCCGCCGATTGGACTTGGCAAGGCCATGGTGCCCCGGGTGCCGGAAGGATCATCCAGTCTCGAGGCCGGCGTGAAAATCTCACCATAGCGAAAATTGGCCAGATGCGCTTCCGCCTTTGCTTTCAACTCCGGCGTAAAATCAATCAGTTCATCTACACTCATACCATGGCGCGCATAGGGTCGCGGTTTGGAAGGGAATGGTTGGGTCAGGGAGGTGACTTCACCAGGCACATCTGATTGAGGCACTGGTCTTTCCACGATATCCCATACTGGCTCGCCGCTTTCTCTGTCAAACACATAGGCCATACCCTGTTTGGTAAATTGCACAATGAGTTTTCTGCCATCAGGCATATCCGCGAGTATTGGTGCCTGGGGAATATCCCAATCCCAGATGTCATGGTGAATCAGTTGAAAATACCAGCGCATTTCCCCGGTGCGATAATCCACAGCAACAAGGGAATTACCAAAAAGGTTATCACCGGGCCGGTCAGCGCCATAGAGATCTCCGGTTGGTGTTTCCACGGGCAAATACACCAGCCCCAGTTCCGGATCAGCTGACATATGGGTCCAGACCCCGGTGTTACCGGTATATTCGGCCGAATTACCCAACCAAGTTTCAGCGCCAAACTCATCCGGCTCGGGGATGGTATGGAAGGTCCACAATAACTCCCCGGTGCTGGCATCATAGGCACGTACATCGCCTTTCACATTGGCAGCACTGATGGGTCGAACAGAGACCAGATGGGATGCTCCCACGACCACTACATCATCAACCACCAAAGGTGGAAAACTCAGCCCGATATCAAGATCCGCTCTGCCGGGACCCAAACGCAGGCCCTGCTGTAAATCCACCCAACCCCCTGCGCCGAAATCTTCTACAGGAAGCCCGGTACGGGCATTCAGGGCGACAAGATAATAACCGGGTGTTACGGTAAAAATGATTTCACGGATGCCATCGGTCCAGTAGGACAGGCTTTTCCCTGAACCCTTGCGCGGCGCAAGATTAAAACGCTCACCTTCCTGGGGCCGCCACATCCACAGTAACTGTCCGGTAGTTGGATCCAGTGCCACAACATTGCGCGTTACCCCGGCAGTGGCATACAGAACACCATTGACCATCAGGGGTGAGGTAACACTGGTGCCTTCCGTAAAGGGACCTATATTGGAGGTATCAAATTGCCAGGCAATTTCCAGATCAGCGAAATTTTCGGCATTGATCTGATCCAGCGGAGAATAACGCTTGGAATCCAGATCGCCATTAAAACCAGCCCACGCTACTTCGCTTCTGTCAGCCGAGTCTGACTGCACCGGATCAATAACAAGAGTGGCTAAATTTTCCCGGGAAAGACTGTTACCTGTTTCGACACCACCAACATTCAACACAAAGGCTGTCACATCAAGATACTGTTGTGTGCTGAGAGTCCCTTCTGCCTCGCCTGGCATGGTGGTACTGATGCGTTGCAATAATTCACTGGCCGGATGCCCCAGCCAGTCATTGTTGATACGGATCTGAATTTCCAGGGGGATATGGCAGCGGGTACAGAACTCCGAAAAGACTTCTTCGCCACGTCCGGGATCCGCTGTTTGTGCGAACACGGGTAAAGACAGGAATAATAGTACCGGGATCAGGATTTTCATGAAGTGTTGCTCGTTGTGGCTTTGAGCAAGAAGATAAAAGAAACTGTGACGAACAGCTTCAATAATACAATTCCTTTCACGGGCTTCTCACTCTTATTGACTTTGAGCAAGAAGATAAAAGATAAAGGATAAAAGATAAAGGTCGGATTCAGGTAAAGCTGAAGGCTCTCCACTTTTTCTTATTTCTTTTTCCTTCTATTGGTCATGTCGGCAAACGCTTCGCTTTTATGCCCTTTAAGGTAATGCCGACCTACAATACTTTAGCCTTAAGCCTTCAGCCTTCAGCCTTTAACCGTTATGGCCCGCGCTTCCTGGATCTTCTTCGCCCATTCAGCCGGACCAGTCTGGTGGACAGAAACCCCATGCACATCCACGGCGACAGTGACCGGCATTTCGTCGACCACGAATTCATGGATGGCTTCCATACCGAGATCTTCAAAGGCCACGACGCGCGCCTTGCGGATAGCCTTGGATACCAGGTAGGCCGCTCCACCCACAGCCATGAGATAAACCGCCTTGTGCTTCTTTATTTCATCAATGGCGACCTGGCCTCTTTCGGCCTTGCCAATCATGCCGATAATGCCGGTCTTCTCAAGCATGGCACCGGTGAATTTGTCCATGCGTGTTGCTGTGGTCGGGCCAGCGGGCCCAACGACTTCATCACGCACCGGATCAACGGGGCCGACGTAATAGATGAACTTGTTGTTCAGGTCCACACCTTCAGGCAGGCCTTGATCACTGTCCAGCAATTGCAGGATGCGTTTGTGTGCAGCATCACGCCCCGTGAGCATGGTGCCGGAAAGCAGCAGTGTTTCACCCGGCTTCCATTCGGCAATGTCATCTTTTGTGATGGTATCGAGATTGACCCGACGTGCTGTCGGGCCAACATCCCAGGTAATTTCCGGCCAGTCACTGAGTTTGGGTTGTTCAAATTCAGCAACACCACTGCCATCCAGCACAAAATGAATGTGCCGTGTCGCCGCGCAGTTGGGAATCATCGCCACTGGCAGCGATGCCGCATGAGTAGGAAAATCCTTGATCTTTACATCCACCACGGTGGTCAGGCCGCCCAGACCCTGGGCACCTATGCCCAGATCATTGACCTTGTCCATGATCTCAAGACGTAATTCTTCAATGCGGTTTTGCGGTCCACGCGCTCTTAACTCATCGATATCTATAGGATCCATCAGGGATTCTTTTGCCATGACGGCGGCTTTTTCTGCAGTCCCGCCAATGCCAATACCCAGCATTCCAGGTGGGCACCAGCCAGCCCCCATGCCGGGAAGTGTTTTCAAGACCCACTCGACAATGTCATCACTGGGATTGAGCATAGCCAGGCGGGATTTGTTTTCGGAACCGCCGCCTTTGGCGGCAACATCTATTTCCAGGGTATCGCCGGGAACAATAGTGGTATGAATAACTGCCGGAGTATTGTCTCCCGTATTTTTTCGGGCACCTGCCGGATCAGCAAGTATAGAAGCACGCAGCACATTATCTGGAAGGGTATAGGCGCGCCGGACACCTTCGTTAATCATGTCTTCCAAAGACAAGTCCCCCTCCCAGGAGATATTCATCCCTGCTTTGACAAAAACGGTGACAATGCCGGTGTCCTGGCAGATAGGTCGCTTACCTTCTGCGCACATGCGGGAATTGATCAGGATTTGCGCCATAGCGTCTTTGGCTGCAGGAGATTCTTCCCGCTCATAAGCGCGATGAACTGCCTGGATATAATCCAGAGGATGGTAATAGGAAATATATTGCAGGGCATCTGCAACGCTTTGAATGACATCGTCCTGACGGATAACTGACATGAGTCTCACTCCCGGGTATCTCGTCTTGCATTAAGCAGTGTGCTTGAAAGGAAGTCCTTATACATTTGGTCTGTTCTGATCAGAACAGGGCACTACAGGTCTCAATGCGAAGCAAAATTTAATAAGCTGGGTTTATGAGATAGAATGGTATCACGCTTTCATGCCCATCTTTATTAACACAGTGTATTCACAAACATGTACAATCGCCTGGTTAAACACATCCTGATCAGTACAACCCTGCTGGTTTTTTCCTCGTTGTCAGCCGCCCAGGATGAATACACCATACTCTTTCTGGGAGACTCCCTGACGGCGGGTTATGGCCTGGATGATGGTGAATCCTTTCCCAGTGTCATCGAAGAAAAACTACAGGCAGATAGCCTTGGTCATATTCGCGTGATCAATGCTGGCGTCAGCGGCTCCACGTCTGCCAGTGGCTTGAGCAGACTGCAATGGTACATTCGTTCGCAGCCAGATCTGATGGTGCTTTCGCTAGGTGCAAATGATGGACTAAGAGGCCTCAGTATTGATGAGATGAAAGCCAATCTCTCAAGAACCATTGAATTTGCCCTGACCAACAACCTCCAGGTTGTCCTGACCGGCATGCTGGTGCCTCCGAATATGGGGCCCGAATATGCAGAGGCCTTCGCTCAGGTATTTCCCGACCTGGCAGCTCAATACAACATTCCCCTGCAACCTTTTCTGCTTCAGGATGTGGCAGCCATTCCTGAGCTTAACCAATCTGATGGCATCCACCCGAATATGGAAGGCACGCAAATCGTTGCTGAAAACCTGTACGAGTTTCTCCGCCCTTACCTGCCAGGGGCATAAGCGTAAGAAACAAAAGAGACAAAAGATTATTTCAGTATGAAAAGTTGGGCAATCAGCTTTTTCTGATTTCAATCATTTCTATCTGCGCATCGGCCAGAGGTGCATCAAGGCTTTTATCCAGAACATCAGGAATGTAATGCAGTGTCATATTCCTGCCATCAATATCCACTTGCGCGACACTCTTGGTATGGGATTTCTCTCTCTCCATCAAGACAGAATGCGTTTCCAAGCCCTCAAACTGAATCAAGTGATAACCGCGAAGTATCTCACTGGCATCTATGAGTTTTTTGCCCATCTCGCTCGCCCATGCGGTAAAGAGATTTTTTCGGTAAGCAATAACTTCTTCTGTAACCATGGCTGACGATGTAAACATATACCAATGCTTGAAACTTAAAATTTCAGATGAATATTCCTCACCATCCCAGAAAAAATGCACGACCTGTTTTTTGCTAACAAGAAAAATATCGAAGGGGTTGTAGTCACTATATGGCAGTTCATTTAGCCAGCTTTTCACTGCACCAAATCCACCTTGCTCCAGCGCCCGGGGAATGATGTCACCCCTGGATATAGCCCGGGGTGTTTCCGGGGCATGGTAACGATTCAACAATGCCAGTGTTACGCCTTTATTGTTCACACCAAACCAACTGCCACCGCTGAGCATATCCACCGGGTAAAAAAGCCGTACATCACCGATTGATGTTGAATGCAGCAAGCCTGATTCTTTTCGCGTGCGCAATTCATCGCGGTTCATGGTCACCACGCAACGCTTTTTTCCACTATAAATAGTCAAGGTACACACAAAACACACCATTAAGGAGTAATAGTCAAAATGACTAATGCCGACACTCAATAGAAAGGCACTTACTCGGGAAAATTGTAGCAGGCTTAGATCAGGTTATTGTATGTAGCAAGATGCCGGCAAATCCACCAATTCAGCCAGAACGTATAAATTAGCCAATTTCGCAGCGAAAAAGTAAAACCGCGACATCCCCCCGTTTTGCCTTGGTTTCCTTTGCCTTAGCGCATTGACTGCTTTATTCTTCCAAGCTTTTGAATAAGTTGTAATTAACAATGATTTTGCAGATAAAAGACCTGTGCAAGACTTTCCACACAGCAGCCAGCCTGGAGCCAATCGAGGTATTGAAAAACCTCAACCTGGAAATGGAAGTCGGTGAAACGCTGGCCATACTGGGACAGTCCGGTAGCGGTAAATCTACCCTGCTGACCTTGCTGGCCGGGCTGGATGCACCCACATCCGGTTCTATTATCCTTAATGATCAGGACATGAATGAACTCGATGAAGAGGCCTTGTCAAAGTTTCGGGCAAAGAATATTGGCATCATTTTCCAGCAATTTCACTTGATGTCGCATTTGACCGCACTGGAAAATGTCAGCCTGCCCCTGGATTTATTTAAAGATAGCCAGGCAACTGACAAAGCCCGTGAAGCGCTGGAACATGTTGGTCTGGGCAAACGCATGGATCATTTTCCTCACCAGTTATCCGGGGGTGAATGCCAGCGTGTCGCCATCGCCAGGGCCATGGTGGTACGACCAAGCATACTCCTGGCGGATGAACCAACCGGAAACCTGGACAGCACCACAGGCAGTCATGTCAGTGACATGATTTTTGATTTGGTTGAACAGCATAAAATGACGCTGCTGTTTGTCACTCACAATGAAGAGCTGGCCATGCGCTGTAAAAGACAGCAGCGCTTGCAGGATGGCAGATTCCTTTAACATTTAATTTGGACAAGAGATCAGGTAAACCATGCTCTGGTTACAACTGGCTTTAAAAGAGATCACCAACAACTTCAAGTTCAGTATTTTCTTCGTACTGAACCTGGGCATTGGCTTGATTGGTTTTATTGCTCTGGATTCCTTTAAAAGCTCTATAGACGAACACCTGGAAAACAATTCCAAGTCTATCCTGACTGCTGACGTGCAGATCTCTTCACGCTTTCCCTTAACAGAACAGGAGCATGCCCTCTCGGAAGCCCTGTTGAGCACCAACATAGAGTCCACTTCCGATCAGGTTTCCTTCCTGTCCATGGTGGCGGGTGCAGAAAACTCCCGCATGAGTACCCTGATCGGCATAGATAACAACTATCCACAATACGGGGAAATAATTTTACAAAACGCGGGCCCCGTTTCCCTGAGTAATGCACGCCAGGAACTGATTACAAACGACCAGATCTGGGTTGCCCGCGATCTGATGGTCATCCTGGATCTGGAAATCGGGCAACAACTCAAAATAGGTGACAAGGAGTTCACCATTGCTGATGTCATTCTGGAAGATCCCAGCAGCACCATTTCCGCCATGTCCAATTTTCCAGCTATTTATCTGGGCCTTGAGCAAATTAATGCTACCGGTCTTATTCAACTGGGCAGTCGTATCACCTATTCTCGCTTTTACAAGCTGCCTGCCAATTTCGAATATGACTACCGGGAACTGGAGAATGAGTTCCGGGATATGGAACGGGAAATCTACCGGGATTCGCGCCGACTCAGCTTGACCACTCACCAGGAAGAAAGTGAAGACCTCGGTGAAGTGTTGGGATACATGAATGATTACCTGGGATTGATTGCCTTGATCGCCCTGTTCCTGGCTGGCGTTGGCGCTGCCTATTTATTCCGGGCCTTCTTCACTTCCCGATTCAAGGACATGGCTATTCTCATGTGCCTTGGTGGTACCCCCAGAGAAGCCTACAAGATGACCCTGGTACAAATTGTTATTCTTGGCACTTTCAGTGCCATTCTTGCCAGCAGCATAGCCTTCCTCGCCCTGCCCTTGTTGCCCTTGCTCTTTGAAGGTTTCCTGCCGCGCGGCTTTACCAACAATATGGAAATCAACTCCCTGGTCCTGGCCTTTTTCATGGGTACCATCGGCAGCATTATTTGTTGTCTGCCGATTCTGTCAAAAATATATGATCTGAATCCCATTGGTCTGTTTCATGAAAACGTACAGCCTGCTGCTTCGGCCCCGCACTGGCGCAGACATGTGGCCAGTTATGCGCCTATTTTGCTGACCTTCTGGATACTTGCCATGTGGCAGGCCAATTCCATGTTTGTTGGTTCCATATTTGTCGGTGGTTTTCTTGCCGCCATTTTTCTACTCGGCGCTGTGGCCTGGCTGATCCTTTACTGTTGTACCATTTTCACGCTGGGCAACCAGGTAACCCGTAAAATTGCCCTGCGCAATCTCAGTCGCAATCGCATCGGCGCTATTTCCTGTTTCCTGGCCATAGGTCTGGGTGCTCTGCTCATCAACCTGATTCCCCAGATCCAGAAAGGCCTGCAGGGCTATATCGAACAACCCTCCGATTATTCCGTGCCGGATTTTTTCATGTTTGATATCCAGCCCGAACAACTGGACGAGTTGCAAGAGACCATTGGCGAGCGTGGCTACACGCTATCCTTTCTTTCTCCAATGGTTTCGGCACGGCTGGAAGCCGTCAATAGTGCTGTCATTGATGACCCGGAAGAAACGCCTGACGAACAACTCATGCGCCGGCGTACGATGAATCTGACTTACCAGGATGTGCTGAAGGATTCAGAAACTCTGGTTGAAGGGGAAACCTGGACTGGCCCCTGGGATTTCAATTCGCCCGAATTGCCCGGCATTTCCATCGAGGAAAATTTTGCCGAACGCATGGGGCTTAAAGTCGGCGACATTATGACCTTTGATGTCCAGAGTGTGCCCGTTGAAGGTCGCATCATGAATACCCGGGAAGTGATCTGGAACTCCTTCCAACCGAATTTTTTTGTTTCCTTCCAGCCCGGCGTCCTGGACCCGGCACCGAAAACTTTTGTTGCGGCCATTGCCAACGTCTCTGAAACAGACCGCATCCCGGTACAAAACAGTATTGTGAACAACCTGCCCAACATCTCGGTGATCAACGTTCAGCAGATCGTGGCCAGGATCCTCGACATCACCGACCAGATCAGCTGGGCTATCAGTGTCATGGCCTATCTATCCATTTTTGCGGGCCTCGTGGTGCTGTTTTCCATAGCCCGTTATGAAATCAAATCACGCTTCTGGGAAATCAACTTGTTGAAAATACTCGGGGCTAATTTTTCCGATGTGAAACATATCGTGGAAATCGAATTTGGCATCCTGGGCTTTTTCGCTGCACTAACCGGTGTAACTTTGAGCCTGGCCATGTCCTATGGCATTTCCTATTTCATCTTTGATGGCTTGTGGAGCTTTTCACCCGGCATTACCGCCTTTACCATTCTGGCAATTTGCGCATTAAGTATTTTGACGGCATTGATTGCCACACTATCTGTGTTGAAACAGAAACCTCTGGAGTTGTTGCGATCAACGTGATGACATTCCGCAATGGAAATCATTACTGATTTTGCCCTGATCGTTTTCTCTGCCGCTTTCATCACCGGCTTTGTTATTACCGTCATTTCCGGCTCAGCCAAAGCCATCAAGATTTTATTGGCGATTCTTTCACTACTATTTCTGCTCGCCATCATTGCCGGTTTTATATTTTCCCGTGGCTTCCTGATTTTCCTGATAACCCAGTTAATCGCACTGATCCTGATTTTTTATTTTGTGATTGTGGCCGGTGCTGTCGTCGGTGGCGGGGTCTATGCCTTGATGCACAAAACACACGCTTACAGAAACCTGACAGACGCTGAACTTCATGACTTTATTGCCATTACCGAGTTTTGTGAAACTGAAGGCATTACCGAAGAACGGGCACTCTCACGCATCAGAAATGGCTACTATCAGGGTGGTTTATGCAATAAGGCCTGGTACATTCATAGTTCAGAACTAAGCTAATCAGTACTGCTGCCTTATCCAGCAGAATCAAGAGAGGGCATTGCGAAAACTACAAACAGCTCATCCTGGAATACTACATCCAGATTGTCATTCAAGTACGTACTCCAATCTGACTGCCTCCTCAGGAAATTTTGCCTGAACACCCAATAGGAAATTCCCTGATCACTGAGCTCTTCAATAAAACCTTCTTTACTGTCTGGATACTTGAGTAAATAGTTAGCCATACCATAAACACCAAAGACATCACCAACGACTTTGTTTTTACGGACATAAGACAGTAGCGCCCCCCCTCTTATCTGGAAGATCCTGGCACCTTGCATATTCTGCGTATTGAAAAACTCTATGACACCATATTCATCGAGGGCATTACGCAGATATTCTTCTCTTTGCTCTACTCTGAACCTGGATTCGGACAGTGAAAGTATTTGTGGATTACCCCGGTATTGAATGCCAATCAATAGTGCCAATATGACAAGAGTAATAATATTTCCCGTTGTCTGAATTTTTCCTGTATCTGAAACTACAAAACGGCATATAAACCGGCTAACAGAAAAAATTATCCAGGCGCCCAGGAAGCAAATTATGGGCAAAAAGGAAGTCAGATAACGGATGGATTGAGAGGAAAAGAACCAGATGAGTAGCGCCGCAATAACCAGCACAAACCAGGGCAACAACTCTTTTTTCAGAAAGGGCGTGGCGGGAAGACACGCCAGGGTGAATAACACCAGATAGGGCGGCAGAAAGGTTTCAAAGGCACGATAGTTAACCAATAAGTTATAGGGCAACTTAAATAGCGACACCAGGGACTTGTCAGAGCCGATTTCATTCAGATTTTGCGAATGCAGGAGCATATCTGTCTGGGTTAAGGGCCAATAGCCAAAAATCTCTCCAAGAAATGGTGATATGGGGTTGCCCGAATGGAATAAATTAAACAAATACCAGGGGGAGCCTACTAATAACGAGAGCAAGATAAATTTACCTGAACTTTTCCAGCTACCCGTATGGTAATAAGTCCAGACAATCAATAAGGGCAAGAATGCCAGCGCCAGATATTTAGTGCCAAGTGCAGCACCAAACAAAATGGCGCCACAGTAAATAAAACTATTACCTGATCCTTTTTTGTAGCAACTAATACATAGAATGGAAGAAGAAACAAAACATGCCAGGCCAAGGTCTATATAGGCCGTCCCTGACAAACGCACAATGGCAGGCAAGGTAATAAAATACAAAAATGTCCCGAATGCCACATAACTGTTGGTATATTTTTTCGTCATGGCATAACAATTTAACGCGGTAATAGCGCCCAACAAAAAATGCAGTAAATGCGGTGTTACATCATCTCCAGCAAGCAGGCCAGGAACAAAAAACAGGTCAATATTGAGAGTAAAGAAAGGATATCTGAGAGCAAGGTCTGGCGATAAGCCGTGAGTCTCCACAAAGTGCAAGGCATAAGGTAAGTGATAACGAATTTCATCAGAACTGATGGGCGGAGAAAATGCAGATAGTAAAATCGGTCCTACCAGGACTAACGTTAGCCCAAATGCCAGCCAGGGAAGCAGGCCCTTTGGTTTTATAAGGCCAAAAAACTCAGCTTGTGTGTTTGACGCAATCTCTCTATATAGAAAGAACCCCGTTGCAGCCCCAAAAACAATAATAATGACTGACAGGTAAAGCAGTTGGAACACGCCTACCAGGAACAGCACCAGTATCATCAGCGCAAAACCCAGGGAAATGGATACAGGAATCTCTTCTGCCAAAGACAGGCCCAGTTTTTTCCCCAGCACCCCTCTACCAACAATGTAAGCGCTCAGCCCTATGAGCAAGATTATCAGTAACTGGAAAAATATATAGGTGAGATACATTTATTAGGAACGATCTTTTTTACTGAAAACAAACTTGTTTAAAGTAATAAAATTAATAATAAATACTGTTGAGTCTGCTAATGGCTTGGCAAAATAATAAACAATGCCAAACACATTAATAAATATATATAACAACAAGGAGGATAGCGCCAGGGCAATAATCACAGCCATCATATATTTAAAGCCTTCTTTGAGTACCATACCTTTAGTGCCAAAGGAGTAAATTTTATGCCCAAGGAAATTAAAGGAAGCACTGAACACTCTGGCAATAATATTTGCATAGATGTAGGCGGACCCAAGGTAAAAGCTGATGAGCAAAAAGAACAGGTAATCCAGCAAAAAAGAGACAATAGAAACAATGCCATATTTAACAAATAACCTCATAACCCGGTATGAATCCGGAAAAGGCTGAAACGAAGTTCTTTTATTATTTTCGAAGTAAATAGTTGATATCGGAACCGTTTCTACATGCTTTAAATTCTTTAATGCAAGGATCAACATATCCAGCTCAGTTTCATATCTACCTGGGCTGATAGATTGAATAAATTTCTCGCAGAAGCCCCTGGAAAGCATCCTGAAGCCTGATTGGGTATCGTGGATTTTCCCTCCAAACTGAATTTTGAACAAAACTCTTGCTATCGTATTGCCAAAGCGGCTTTTCAGGGGCATTTGTTTATCGTCCCTTCTTTCCCCCAGAATGAAATCAACATGGCCTTTTCTGGCGACAAGCGCATTAAAGTCCTGAATATTTTCAGGATCATGCTGACCATCGCCATCAAGCGTTACTAAATAGTCATGGTCAGACATTTCCCCCAGGCAATACTTGATACCGGTAATAAGAGCAAAGCCTTTACCAAGATTGCGCTCATGACTAATAAGTTTAACGTCGGGAAATTCCTTCAGATCCGCGAAAACATGCTCATTTTCAGCATCACTGCCGTCATTTATGACCACTATGTGATGGGCATATTGCAAGGTTTTGCGCACCACAGAAAGCAGAATGGCACCTGTGTTATATGCCGGGATGACTACGAATATTTTTTTATCAATTCCGGAATAATCCTTAACTTCGTTTGAATTATTATTGTTGGATTCGGATGACATTAAATAAAACCGGATATGAACTAAATGTGATTAAACCGACCGACCTTTGGAGGAAATAATTCTAAAAAACCGAGCAACAGGAAAATATATTTTTATTACCAGAACCAGGGCGATAATCACCCTATGTAATTACGTTCTAAAGTTCAGGATTCTAGATCTGCAGGCCACCGGCACTCCACCAACCTAAAATAGACAAAGGGAGGGTACATTCTTTCAATCAACTTAACATCAAAGAATTTTGCCAAAACAGCCTCCACATGTTCTGCGTTGGAAAAATGATAATGCTGCTTGTATTCTTCGCTGCCAAACAACTGTCTTGTCAACTTGTACAACCACGACTCGGTAGGACTACTGACGATTATTACCGAATTTTTATTCACTAATTTCTTTAACGCCAGTACCGTTGCTTCCAGATCTTCTATGTGCTCCAGAACATCAAGTGCCAGAATAGTATCAATGGACCCTGGAGGTATTTTTTTCACCTCATCAAAAGATTCCAGTACCTTAACTTCAGTCAATGCAAATTCGCTGCTAAGTTCCCTGATGATTTGCCTTGCATAATCCTCGGGCTCGAATGCCCACAGGCAATTTTTGTCGGATTTACTGACCCGGCTCAGAAAAGGCAGGCTAATCCCTGTTCCAGCTCCAAAATCCAGTACATTACCAATATCCCTGTTTGAACTGGCAGCAAGGACGGCTTTTTTTATCCGCCGCCAGAAGGTATATGACATTAAGGGGAACCAATGCATGTAGGAAGGAACGGCTTGTTCAGCCAGTTTCATTCCACCATATTTCTGGTGTTGTTTTGCCAGGAATTCTTTTATTTTTATTTCCTGACGCTTCCACTCTTGCATATCTATCCCTGTAACAATTTCACCGCGATGCCGCCAGGACGTCTGTTATATAGGCACCCAGATCGCGCAGTTGTTCAGGCGTAAATATGTTTTCAAAAGCCGGCATATTGTTGCTTCCATAAGTTAGTGCGGTAAGAATAGCCCCAAGCTCAAGGCCTCCGGTCAATGGCGCACCACCGCCTTCCCCGCCCTCACCGGTTTCTCCATGGCAAGCCATGCAGATTTGCGAGTAGAGCGCTTCGCCAGCATTCATGTCGGCCGGACCACTTGCCAGGGTTGCTACCAGGGCATCAGCAGACAATTGATTTGATGCAGCTTGTTCCGAGGGTTCATATTCACCCATGGTCCCATCCAGAGAAAACATCCAGATACTGTCACTTGCCGAATTTGGTGCATAGATAGTGCCGCCAGAAAAAGCGGCCACGTATTGTGCTCCCTCGTGTTCGAATACTGTTACCGATTGATGAATTCCGGTTTCTGTCTGAAACTCCCAGAGCATATCGCCATTACTGCTGTTCAAGGCAGTCAGGCGGCCATCATTGCGACCAATAAACACCAGTCCGCCACCGGTGACAGTAGAACCACTGAAACAACGATCATTCCACTGTTGCTGCCAGGCCACTTCACGGGTCGTCAAATCCACGGCGGTGTAGATCCCCCGACGGGTTATGCCGGTACTGCCAAAAGTATCAGTATGCGGATACGGAACATACTCTGGCGCACCGTCACGATCCCGGGCGACAAGTGCCCCAATCTGATCGGTAGCACAGATATACATCAGGTGAGATTCGGGGTCATAGGCACTGGGATTCCAGTTAACAAAGGACAATGGCCTGTAGATGACACTACCTTCCATGGGTAAAGGCGTGAACGTGCGGCCTTCATTGACCATAGGCCAGCCTTCCGGGGCTATGTCTATTGTATGCGGGAGAATGTGCTCTCCAGCCGGAATCGGCTGTGTGGGAGACGTGGCACGTCCTGCCACTTGAGGAACCGGTACCTCATTGATCTCGAATATTGGTTCCCCTGTCGCCCGATCCAGAATATACAGGTAGCCAGTTTTTGGTACCTGGGCAATGCCCTTACGCATTTGCCCGTTAATTTCTGCATCAAACAAAATTACCGGGTTGGGAGAATCGTAATCCCAGATATCATGATGGATTTCCTGAAAATGCCAGCGGTATTCTCCGCTATGGGCATCCAGTGCCACGATTGAAGCTGTAAACAGGTTGTCACCAGGGCGCACCCCGCCATTAAAGGTCGGGTAAGCATTACCGGTGGTGAAATAAATCATATCCAGCTCGGGATCCACCGCCGGATTATTCCAGATGGGCGCCCCGCCGTATTGCCAGACAGTGCTGTCCTCAGGCCAGGTGTCATGACCAAACTCGCCGGGGCCCGGGACGGTGTAAAAACGCCACAGCTCTTCGCCGGTATTGGCATCATAGGCATTCATGCGGCCGCGGATACCCAGGTCCCCACCCACATAACCAATGATAACCATGCCGTCGTAATACAGAGGGGCCGCTGTCAGGCTATAGCCCACCTCAGAGTCTGCATCCTGGATTGACCACAGCACTTCACCGGTTTGCTGGTCCAGTGCCACCAACATGGCATCCAGACGACCGAAGAAGACCTTGCCGTCGCCAATGGCTACGCCCCTGTTGGTCCAGCCACAACACACATTGACCTGGTCCGGATCCAGATTGGCCGTGTACTGCCAAAGAATGTCACCGTTTTCCACATCCAGGGCGAAAACATCGTTGTCTCCGGTGATGATGTATAAAACGCCTTCATAGACCAGTGACTGGCCCTGGGCAGAATTACTTGGACCTGTTCCCGAACCCCTCAGACTGGTTCGCCACCTGGCTTTTAACCCAGCGACATTGTCACGATTGATCTGATCTAACGGGGAATAGCGTTGGTTATAGGCATTTCCGCCATTGGTTACCCAGTTTTTATCCGGTAGTGCGGACAACTGCTCTCCGGTAAAGGCGGGAGCAGCAGGAATTGCATCAGCGGCAGCAGCCAAAGCTGGAATAGCGCATGACAATACCATGGTAACCAAGACGGAGAATTTCGAGTTGGATTTGTTAGGCTGAAAAAATAACATGCTTTTTCCTGGTGTTTTTCTGGTGATTTTTAATATTCGGAATAACTCTTTTAAAAATTCTGTAAATTTTACCGGGCGAAAAATAACGCTGCCCCTGATGGCGAATCATTAAAAGCAATCTGATAAATTTAAGCAAATACCATTATCAGCTTGTGTGAGAACATGAAAACAATTTGCACAGGATTTTCCACATTCTCGACTTACTATGTGTGGGATAATAGACTACCAAAACGCTTTTATTAATCCGAACCAAGTAAGCTTGTCATGAATTATTTTTCTTTAATTATCAGTATGTTGGCATCAAGTTTGAGCCTTTGTGCACTGGCTCAGGAAACTACTGATACCCAATCGCATCCACAATGGGGAATGCTGGAACAATATTGTCTGGAATGTCATAACTTTGAAGACTGGGCCGGCGAAGTGGCCTTTGACCTGATGACACCAGCCAGCCTCAGCGAAGAACCCGCTGTCTGGGAACGGGCAGTGCGTAAATTACGCGGTCGTCTCATGCCGCCCCCGGGTAGCCCCCAACCGGAACAGACCAACATAAATGAATTCGTCAGCTGGATCGAAAGCAATCTGGATACCAACAATGGTATACCTCGCGCCGGCCATGTCCCTGTGCAACGCATGAACCGTACCGAATATGCCCGTTCAGTCAAGGAGCTTATCGGCGTGGAAATTGATGCCGAGGAATATCTGCCAACCGAAATAGAAGTGGACGGTTTCGATAATATTGCTGAAGCACTCAGTGTTTCACCCTCTTTCCTGAACCAGTACATCAGTGCAGCGCGCCAGGCAGCAAATCTGGCAGTGGGCAATGCGCAGTCAAAAACAGCCGTGGCCTATTACCCCCCAACTGGAGGTAGCCAGACCACGCATCAAAATGGCATGCCGCCCGGTACTCGCGGAGGCATGATGTTTCAACATAATTTTCCCGCTGACGGGGAATACCGCTTCAACTTTCTCGGCCTTGGCGGCGGCAATGCGCTGGAAACCCAACATACCGTGGTCATGCTGATCAATGGCAGTGAAGTTTTTCGTGAACAAATTGGCGGACCCGCTGACCTCGAACTGGTGGACCGGCTGGGACCTGCTGGTACCAACCAGATCATGCAACGCTTCAGTGGCATCCCGGTTCAGGTCAATGCAGGTGTACAGGAAGTGGTCATTACCTTTATCGAGCGGGCACGCTCCCAATCACTATGGTGGTCAGATTCCGGCGACCTCAGCCGTATGCCGCGCATGCAAAGCGGCGTCGAGGTTGCAGGTCCTTACAACATTACTGGCATCTCCATGACTCCCAGCCGGGAGAAAATATTTATCTGTTATCCGCAGTCTGAAAGTGAACAAGTTGATTGTGCCCGCCGTATTACTGAGAACCTGGCACGTCGTGCTTTCCGCAGAGAGGTAAGAGAACAGGACATGGCGATACTCATGCCATTTTATGAGAGCGGTCTGGCTCAATCCGGATTTGATCGCGGCATCGAACAGGTCGTGGCTGCTGTACTGGCCAGTCCCTACTTTCTATATCGCGGATTCTCGCCTGATGAAGACCAGGGCGACAGTGACTATTTTGCTCTTGATGATATGGAACTGGCTTCGCGCCTGTCCTTTTTCCTCTGGAGCCAAATGCCGGATGAGGAATTATTAAATGAAGCCATCGCCGGTAATTTAAGCAAACCAGCTGTGATGGCGGCGCAGGTAAGGCGCATGCTCAATGACCCCCGGGCGTCGGCACTGGTAGATAATTTTGCCATCAAGTGGCTGAACCTCGACAACCTCGAAGACGTTGACCCGACTCCCGGGCAATTTCCTGGCTACAGCGATGCCTTACGTGATGACTTCGCTGAAGAGGTGCGACTGTTTATGGGCAGTATTTTACTGACAGACCAGCCCGTATCGGAACTGATGACTGCCAATCATACCTATTTGAACGAACGCCTCGCGCGACATTACGATATCGACAACCTGTATGGCGACCAGTTTCGCAAGGTCACTTTAGAGGATGAAAGGCGCTGGGGCATACTCGGTAAAAGTGCCGTGCTGCTGCGCACCTCCTATGGGGATCGCACATCACCCGTTCTGCGCGGTGGCTGGGTACTGGAAAAACTCATGGGCACCCCCTCCCCGGCACCACCGCCGAATGTGGAGACCGACCTGACTGTTCCCGATGGCGTCAAACCAACGACGGTGCGAGCGCGGCTGGAAGAACACCGGGCAAATCCCAGTTGCAACCAGTGTCATGGCGTCATCGATCCCATTGGTCTGGCTCTGGAAAATTTCACAGTAACAGGGACCTGGCGCGATGTAGACAATGAAGCGGATGCTCCCATAGATGCGCGCACCTTTATGCCAGGCAATATAGCCATCAACGGCCCGGTGCAATTACGCGAGCAATTAACACGGCGACCTGCACAGTTTGTCCAAACCTTTACAGAAAAGTTGATGATGTACGCCCTGTCACGGGAACTGGAATATTTTGATATGCCACAAATTCGTGACATCGTGGATCAGGCCGCGCAGGATGACTACCGCCTTTACGGCATCATTATGGGCATAGTCAGTAGTGATGCCTTTCGACTGCAGGCTCGACGCGGGCATGAAGAAACGGAAAGCCAGCAAGTCGCCTTACAACAAATTGAATCAGATAACATTACCCTTTCAGGAAACTGAAGAGACTGGATAGAGAGAGACACTTATGTTTATTAGCAAAAAATATCTTTCAAGAAGAGCTGTACTGAAAGGCGCAGGCGCCTCTGTCGCCCTGCCGTTTCTCAGCGCTATGGTGCCAGCGGCCACGACGCTCGCCCAGACTGCAGCAGCTGGTAACAAACGGGTGGGGTTCTTTTATCTCCCCCACGGCGCAATCATGCATAACACGGCTTATGGCGCCGAGATGGATCATTGGCATCCGACCGGCAGCTTTGGAGATGATCTGAAGCTGAACAAGATCATGGCACCGCTGGAAAGCTATAAACCCTATCTGAATACTTTCAGTAATTTGCTCAATGAAGCCTCCAAGGGATCAGTGCATACACTGAATCCGGCCACGTGGCTAAGCGGCGTGCGGCCAGACGACAGCGCTGCAGGGGCCAGCATGGCACAAACACTGGACCAGGTAATCGTTGACCATATTGGTCAGGAAACAGCCTTGCCCTCTCTGCAGGTAGCATCGGAAACAACCATTCAGGGAGCCGCATGTGGAGGCTCCGGATGTTATTACAGCTCTACCCTGTCCTTTGCCAATGAAAGCTCACCATTGCCCATGGAATACAATCCACGCAAATTATTCCTGCAGTTGTTTGGTGAAGGAGACACCACTGAAGAACGCGAAGCTATATTGCGCCAGCAAGCCAGTCTGCTGGACATGGTGGCGGAAAGCACACGCAGCCTGCAGCGGGAACTGGGTGCCGATGACAAACAGATTCTTGAAGGCTACCTGGACACAGTTCGCGAAATCGAGCGCCGGGTTGAAAAAGCCACGCAACAGGATTTTTCTGCTGTCGATGTTCCCAATGCGCCTATTGGTGAGCTGGATAATTTTGCGGAACAGGTCAGCTTGATGTTCGATCTGCTTGCTATTGCCTACCAGGCTGATCTGACCCGGGTAATTTCCTACATGATGGTCTCCGAGGGCACCAACCGCACCTACAATCATATTGGTGTGCCAGATGCCTTCCATCCGGTTTCCCATCATGCCGATGACCGGGAGCGCCTGTATAAACTGGTGCGTATCCAAACCTGGCATATGGAACAATTCCGCACTTTTCTGGACAAGATGGCTGCTACGCCTGACGGCGAAGGCTCAATTCTGGACAACAGTATTTTCATGTACGGCTCCAACATGAGTAACAGTGACCGCCATGATAATTATCCAGTCCCCAACCTGCTGGTTGGCGGTGGTCAGGGCACTCTCAAACAGGGTGGTCAGCATATTGTCTTGCCAGAACGCACCCCTATTGCCAACCTGCACCTGACACTGCTGAACAAGCTGGGTATAGAAGCTGACAGTTTCGCTGACAGCACTGGCATCATTGCTGAGATATAGGGAAAAAGATGCAGGATACAAGAGTCAAGATACAAGAGGATACTGTGCTTGATCGCAGAAGCCTGCTGAAATATACACTGGGTGGGGTGACGTCCATGGCTTTACCCATGAGTGTTTTCGGTCAAGCACCTGCAGCCACCATACCAATTAATGACAACCTGACTTTGATCAGGGCTGGCGGTGCCAATCAACTGGCACTGACTACAAGTGAGGGTGTTGTCCTCGTAGACAGCGGCCCGGCTACAGCCACCGACAGTTTGATGGCAGTCCTGGATACCCTGCATGATTCTGGTGTGCATACCCTGTTCAACAGCCACTGGCACGCTGACCAGGTTGGCGGCAACGAGCTCTTTGGTCGCCGTGGTGCTCAGATCATCGCTCACCAGAAAACCCATCAGCGTCTTTCCATTGCATACTACATCCCACATGAGGAACACTATCAGGTTCCTTACCCTGAAGCGGCCTGGCCTACAACACACTTTCATGATCATGGTGTCATGACAGCCGGCGATGAAACCATTGAGTACAGCGCGCTGGTGCAACCACATACCGATAGCGATATCACTGTGTATTTCCGCGACGCTAATGTGCTCTCGGTGGGTGATGCCCTCTCACCAGAACGGGATCCCGAACTGGACTGGTTTGGTGGCGGCTGGCTGGGTGGCCGGGTTGATTCACAGAAGCAATTACTGGCAATGACCAATGCCGACACAGTCATCGTTCCAGCTTACGGTGCAGTGATGAGCCAGGCCGACCTGGAGGCGGAACTCGATCTGACCCAGGAACTGTATAACCGCGTGCTAAACCTGATCAGGGAGGGTTGCAGTGCCGGGTGCATGCTGAGTGAAGGTGCCCTGGATGGCCTGGGCAGAACCTGGAATGATCCGGATAAATTTCTTTATGACGCCTACAAGGGTATGTGGGCGCATCACTATAACCTGGCGCCGAATATATTATGAACAAAGTAATTTCCACTGATTGTTTTTTTTCTGGTTCAGGAAATAAATGGCACGGCTTCTGGACACTGCTTTTCCCTGTCTTGCTGTTTTCACAACCCTTGCTGGCCGACTCCCCTTTAGCCGACCTGATCAAGGCCGGAGACCGTGACAGTGCCCTGGAGTTGATCCGCGCCGGTGCCGATGTAAACACCCCCCAGAATGACGGTACGACGCCCTTGCATTGGGCCGTATACCAGGTGGATCAGGAACTGGTCACATCCCTGCTGCGCAATGAAGCCAATCCCGACATTAGTAACAACTTTGGCGCTACCCCGCTTTCTGAAGCGGTACGGGTTGCCAATGTTGAATTGGTTGAAGCTCTATTGAATGCCGGTGCCGATCCGGCTTTGGCCAACGCCGACGGTCAGACGCCCCTGATGCTGGCGGCATGGACCGGAGTACCAGAAGTGGCAGAACTGTTAATACAACACGGGGCTGATGTAAACGCCGAAGAAGGCTGGACCGGACAGTCAGCCCTGATGTGGGCCGCCTCACGCAATCATCCCGAGATGAGCGAACTGCTTATCGATAACGGTGCCGATGTCAGCATCCGTGCCAGAGCTTTCGACTGGTCTACCCAGATTACGGCGGAACCCCGCAACCAGTATCGTCCTGCGGGTGGTCTGACCCCCCTGCTGTATGCGTCACGCAGTGGCTGTTTACGTTGTGTCCAGGCTATTGTTGAGGCTGGTGCAGACATTAATATTCCCACGCCGGAAGGCGTTACACCGCTGATGGTGGCCATCGACAACTTCGAATTTGATACTGCCCATTACCTGCTGGATCAGGGTGCCAATCCCCACACTTTCGATTGGTGGGGCAGAACGTCTTTATATATGGCCATTGATGTACGCACCATCGAAGCCCGTGGGCAACGTCTCGATGCTGTCAGTCAACAAGCGGCGCTGGATCTGGCTCGACGCCTCCTTGAGATGGGCGTGTTTGTCGATCCCGTCCTGAATTTTGGCCGCCCGGGACCCGGCGGTGGCAATGGCCGTTTTTCCGATGAACATTTATCCACTGGAACCACCCCACTGCTCAGGGCAGCTGTCTCCCATGATGCTGAAGCTGTGCGCCTGCTCCTGGAATTCGGTGCTGAAGTGGACTACCCCAACATTTTTGGTGCAACACCTTTGATTGTTGCCTCGGGTCTGGCCACACCGCGCGGCGTGCTCAGTGATGGCACTTTCTATAGCGCCCCTGATGTTGAAACCCGGGTAATCAATACCCTGCAACTGCTTTTGGATGCTGGCGCTGATATTAATGCCCGCGTTACGGACACCACCAGCTACACCGCTTTTATCCCCCGCCACAATGCCATGACTGATCGTCAGGGACAGACTGCCATCTTTGGTCCAGGCAAATGGGGCTGGATGGAAGTTGCCGAATTTCTGATTGAAAATGGCGCCGACGTAAATGTCACCGATTTTTACGGAAAAACGCCCGCTGATTCTGCTCTGGCTCAGGCCGGCGGCGAACAGGAAGAAGTCTATACCGAATTGGCGGAGTACTTGCGTCAGGTAAATTAAAACCAGGTGATTTAGAATCAGGTAATTTAAAAATAGCCCGACAACAAAAAAGGCGTAACCATTCAGTTACGCCTTTTTTGTTGCCTGATATTTATTACCCGGCAGTATCATTGTATACAGAGATTTAGCTGCCCTGCGTTCTCCAGCTATCTGCATAGTTTTCACGCGCATCCTGGGCATAAGGAGTCGGTGCTACCTTAACGCGTACTTCACATTGTTGATGAGGCTCAATGGAAGTTTTTCCTGAGTTGGTTGCTTCACCCCATTTAAGCGTCAGGATGTCTCCCACTTCGACATCAGCATCAACAACTGCCAGGGACAACAGACAACGCTCGTTGTAGGAGTAACCATTGAACATGGACATGCCAACACGCTTGCCGTCTTTCAACAGCTCATCGGCATTACTGGAGGAGTAGTTGTGGTTCGGGAAATCGATCCACTTGTATGCCAGGCCAGGTTCGAAAGAGGACATCATCACTTTCATGACATCGTCACGATTCCATTCCAGGGTAACTTTCTTGCGCTGGTTGCCAGCATCACGCATGGCTTCCAGGGCAGCTTTACCGATAAAGTCGTCTTTCTTCCAGCCAATGTAGAAGTCATAGCCCAACTCAAACGGTGTCACGTAATAGTCCGCAATATCATCTGATTCCAGGGAACCACCGAGAGAACCGACTGCTTCATAGTGATCAGCGCCCAGCCAGTCACGGTAATCCTGCAACATGCCGTCACCCGAGTAGATGCCCGGGAGCGGCGAAGGAATCCAGCCAGACTCCAGGGTGTTTGATGAATAAGCGCGAGCACCTACGAAGCGCAGATCAACACCGGCTTCTACAGCCGCTTCTGCAATTTTGGTCTGAATGTAATGCTTGTCAGCATAAGGACCCCAGATTTCAAGCCCTGGTGCACCAGCCATGCCGTGACGCAGAGCCTGAACTTTACGGTTACCAACATTCACCCAATCAACGTGGAAGAATTTTACTTCGGGGATCGGGCCACCATTCATGGCTTCAAAAATGGCATTGGCTTCCGGGCCCTGGATCTGAAAGCGGTAGTGAGTACGGTAAATTGCTTTACCATCCGGACGGGAGTCAGAGCGTGGATCGTGATACAGGCGCACATTCCATTTACCGTAGGAAGCCTGGAAACGAATCCAGTTAGCTGTTGGTGCGCGGCCTACCAGCACAAATTTTTCTTCACTTTCACGGAAGATAATCATGTCACCAATGACATGGCCTGCAGGCGTTACCGGGACAAAATGTTTGGCCACATTTTCTTTAAAGTTGGCAAAACTGTTGATACCAATATAACTCAGAAAAGCTTCGGAATCGGGACCTTCAACTGTCACCTCATCCATGTGATGAGTCTGGTCAAAAAGTACTGCAGAATTACGCCAGGCCATCTGTTCTGAACGCCAGTTTGAAAATTCTGCTGCGACAACCGGGTAGACATAGATTCCAGCTTTTGAATTACGTAACAGGTTGACCGCACTTCCTGCAGCTTCTATAGCTGCTGAGAGACTATTCTTACTCATCAGGTCTTGCTCCTAATTTTATGCTTTCTGAAAATTTCGAATAACGAAAAAAGGGCGCATTTTGCCAGAAACTGTCTCTTGTAGAAAGTGCAAAAGCCAAAGAAATTTTTTCCCCTAAATATTTAATCTAGCCTGTTTTTTAAAATAAATGCTTAATGCCTTGTTATTACTGGATTAATTGAAAGTTTATTAAATTTGACACTTTTTCGTAATACGAAAATATTTTCGAAACTTTTTTACCAAGGCACAATACGGGTGGACGCTCCCCTTCTTCCTGTTTATTCTTGCCTACTTTCTCTTGCCAGCTCTCGCCAGTTGGTCGCCAATACAAGAATAAAGGAACAAGCAATGCCAAGAAGTACTGACCATTTTCTGACCACCCACGTGGGTAGTCTGCCCCGTGAAGAAGACCTGATGCAAATGATGTGGGCCCGGGAAGACGGCGTCCCTGTCGATTCCAATGCCTTTCATGATCGTATTCACCAGGCAGTGATTGATATTGTGAAAAAACAGAAAGAATTGGGTGTCGATGTAGTCAATGACGGTGAGCAATCCAAACCCAGCTATGCCACCTACATCAAGGACCGCCTGGCCGGTTTTGGCGGGAGTGAAAATACCTATATTTTTGCCGACCTAGTGGAGTTCCCCAATCTGGCAAAACGGGTAGGTGAAGATCCTGCGCGTCAGCACCGCCATGCCCCTGGATGTAAAGGTCCTATCAGTGTGCTTACTACCGATGATGTCCATGAAGATGTCAACAACATGCAGGAAGCCACAGGCGGCAATATGGAATACGCCTTCTTCAGTTCCGCCTCACCCGGTGTGACCTCCATCTTCTTTAAAAATGAATATTACCCGACCCACGAGGAATACGTGTTCGCCATTGCCGAGGCCATGAGAACAGAATATGAAATCATTGCCGCCTCCGGCGCAACCTTGCAAATCGACTGCCCCGATCTCGCCATGGGGCGACATATGAATTCAGAAGGCGTAAGCCTGGAAGATTTTCGGAAAGTGGCTGAAATGCATATTGAGGCCCTGAACCATGCCGTACAAAACATTCCGGAAGAGCAATTACGCATGCATCTGTGTTGGGGCAACTACGGGGGGCCTCACCATTGCGATATGAATTTTGCCGATATCATCGACATTGTCATGAAAGCCAAACCCCAGACTCTGCTGTTTGAAGCGGCCAATCCCCGCCACGCCCACGAATGGGCCCTGTTTGAGGACTATAAACTGCCAGCGGGTAAGGTATTGTGCCCGGGCGTCATTGAAGTGCAGTCAAATTACATTGAACATCCGCAGCTGATTGCCCAACGCATCAAGCGCTATGCTGATCTCGTCGGCAAGGAAAATGTGATGGCAGGAACTGATTGCGGCTTCAGCATCCATGTGGGCCAGGCATCCATCGACCCTGGCGTTGCCTGGCTAAAACTGAAGTCATTGGCCGAGGGTGCGGCTATTGCTTCGGATTGGTTTTTTAACAAATAGGGATTCGATACGAGGTACAAGGTACAAGGTACAAGGTACAAGGTACAAGGTACAAGGATTAGAATTTAAATTTGGGTATCTTTATCCCTTTATCCCTTTATCCCTTTATCCCTTTATCCCTTTATCCCTTTATCCCTTTATCCCTTTATCCCTTTTTCCCTTTATCCCTTTCCCTGCATCCCTGCATTAACAATTCAAAAGACATATCCAATAATCCATGTCGGCAAACGCTGCGCTATGCCGACCTACATTACTTTAGCTTTAAGCTTTAAGCCTTTAGCCGTCTTTATGCGACCCGTCACACATCGGCTGGTTCTTCGTAGCCTTGCAACAACAAAAAAATACTTTCCGGTTGGCTTCAGCCGTATATTTCATTGGTGTAAATTCTGTGTCCCGGTGGGAGCCATCGCAAAACGGTTGCTTCTGACTGAGACCGCAAGCGCACCAGAAATAATCTTTACCCGCTTCTACATCTACACCGATAGGGGTATCACTTGCCCTGACTGCTTCGTCCATAGATCCTCCTTGTTTTTCAGCCATCAGCATAACAGGAAGTCCTGATCGCCTCAGGTTGATATTCAAAACCCAGGCTTGCTACATCACAAGTAAAAGACTGGTTGAAAATATTCAACAATATTTTGAATCAGCGAGCTGGCACTAATCCACAGTTATTTTGAAGGCCTGGAGATTAAAGTGTAACGGACCTCCAGCGGCTAATCGGTACCCCAACCAGACTTTATAAGTACCACTTTGAACGTCGCCGCTGAATACTTCGAAATTTTCCACGCTGGATAAAGAAGAAATCTCATAGGCTGGTTCGAGAGTCTTTATACTACCAAACCAGCTTTGATACAGTCCGTTTACATCCAGAAATGTAGGTATTTCATTGGCAAGAAAAACTACCAAAATTTCACCTGCCTCGCCCACATCCGCAGCTTGCGGCGTGACAGAACCGGCAATGATGATGCTGTCACCATCTGTAAACACAGTATCTGCAGTGGAGCCTTCATTGGAGCTGGCACCGGCACCGAAGCCAGCTGATGATGAAGAGCCATCAGTAGTGGTAATCAATTTCAGGGTATTGGCATCGGCAATAGTGTTAACCACCTGGTCAGTATTGCCTGTGCCTCCGTCTGTATCATCCCCGTTCCCATTGGTGAAGTCATCGGCAAAAGTACTGACAATAGAAACATCATTATCAGAAGCAACAGGCAAATCCACGGTTATGGCAATCAGGGATTGAAAACCGTCGCCTGCACTGCTGGACCCGGCATTACTGCCATCGTAACGGGGCTCATTATCGTTGAGTTCTATATACATCGTATGCGTTTCAGCCGTCAGGAAGGAAAAGTCTCTGGCGATGGTGCCTCCGCTTTGGACAGAATCGGTGATATCAGTATCCAGAAAGCCATCATTATCTTCATCGCCCAGATTCTGGGGATGCCAGACGACATCTATTGTGCCCGAGTCTGAATCTGTAACAGTAAGACTGATATTCACCATGGTATTGGAAACGCCACTTACCGTAACTTCGGCAACAGGTGGCTGGTTGATGGGATTTTCTGTATCAACAAGAAAAGACATTTCATGGAGTGTTGTTTGCGTTGCATCATCAATAACATAAACAGTCCATTCCCCGGGGATGGTTTTCAAAACCGCCCCGCCAGCAATACTCAAGGCACTACCACAGGAAAAATTGGCATCGCAGCTTATTTGATAATCCCTTTCCTTGTAGACATAGCCAAAGGGGTCTACATAAACCACCGTAATATCAACTTCAATGTCACTAGATGAAGGGCCTGCGGCAAAATAGAAATTGACAAAATTATCATCAGCAACCGAAGCATTGACACTTGCAAGCGGTGAATCGCTATCCACAGCGACAAAGGAGCCCTGGGAAAAAACCTGGTTTGACTTAAACAGGTTTTCCGTAGCACTTGCCGCTGCAGCAGGAGGTGGCGAATAAAGAAACTGGCTAATAGCTTGGGTAACATCATCCAGAATCAGCGACCCAACACCATACATGGTACGTGCTGCACGAATGTCATCGGCCCGGGGGTGTGCCAGGAAATTATAGGGGTTGGCGTACATCACGGAATCGGGATTGTCAGAATGTCCAAATCCCATAACATGGCCCAGTTCATGCACCAGAACATTGACCAGCTCATCCTGACTATCCCAGGTGTCAGAATTATCACTTAACTTAACCCGGCCATCGATATAGGGGAAATAACCTAGGTCCGAATCATGGAAAGAACTTCCCGGGCCGCCAAAACCTGCAGCGCCGCCTGTGTTACCCCAGTGAATTCGAACCAGACCATCCTTTTCATCGGGATCTGAAATATCTTCATCAACGCTGGCATTACTGTCTGCCCCTATAAGATTGAACTTGATACCACTGACCAGTTCCCACTTCGTTGTGGCTGCTTCTATCAGGTCCAGCACATCATCTGAATCTGAAAACAGTGCAGGTGCACCATCTGGGTCATAAACCAGACTTATTGAGCCATTCCAGCGGCCAAATCCGGAACTGATACCAAGAGCAGGATCGATCGATTTGACCAGACTCGTTTCATCTTCATAAGAATGGGCTGACTGGCTGATGGAAAATAGAAAGAGTGAGCACCAGAGTGTTTTGCTAAAGTTGTTTAACAGAAAATATGATTCGGTCGTATAGAAATTCTTGAAGAAACTGCCCATGACCAATTACCCCTTGTAGTCAGGGCCCTATCTGAACCCATTGGTTATGGAAGGATGATAACTTTTTGCCGGGAATCCACCAAGAAATTCAGTCGATGGTTCCGATATTTTCACCCCAAAAGGATGTAAGAACCTCTCCTTCATGGATATAAAACACAGCATCTTCCAGGAGAACTGACCGGTCGTTGTAAAAATTAAAAATCGGCGCAAAGAAAGTGTCAGGAATTTCAACGGGTCTGGTCGTTTCAGTATCGCCCTGGTCATGATCTTCTTTATCAAGAACATCATCGTCATCCAGGGCTATGACAAAATCATCTCCACCACTGGATTTACTGACAATCCGGCCTGCCTGAGAAAGTCCCTGCCCGTTTATTTCAAAGGTATATAAACCGGTGTGAGTAAAGTCATACCAGGCACTGGGCTCTTCTGCATCCCAGCCTTTCCAATCGGGAACCGACTCATGAAGCTGTACCGGAATGGCGATTCTTGCAGGTTCACCTCCCTCTGACGGCAGGAATGACAAGGCATGATGATCCCAAAGTACAGTCGACTCAGTCCCTCGTTCACCCAATACCAAAGCATCAAGTTCAACCGGCGCTGAAGGGTCAGAAACATCGAACAGGGACAATTTCACACCCTGGTACCAGGCTCCGCGTGTACCACCAAAGTCAAAGGAACCTTCATCCGCAATTGCATCCTTGCCAATACCCAATAGCAAGGTTTCAGAAACCGGATGCAGGTAATCCGAGTAACCGGCAATTTCCAGCTCACCCACAATTTGCGGGCTTTCCTGATTGGCCAGGTCGACCACATACAGGGGATCAATCACACGAAATGTAACCAGGTAGGCACGCTCACCAATAAAACGCGCGGCGTAAAGCTGTTCGCCTGGCTTGCCTATGCCTTCAACAAGCGCGACCTGTTCCAAAGTATTACCTGCCGTTGATTCTTTTAGCACTGTCAACTGTGTACTGGATGTTTCATTCCAGGTATCACGAACCGAGGTGACAATATTCAGGTAATCCCCGTTCTCGCCCATACGAAAGGATTTTTTATCTTCGCTCCAGCCCAGGTGACCCTCAACGTTACCAGAACCACGATAGCTGATAGCACCACTATCAAGGGAAAATTTGTGAACTGTGGTGGTGTGGTTTGGACTGTATATCAGGGCATCCCTCCCGAGAAACTGATAATCATACTGAGTAGTGGCCAGATAGAGCGATTCGCTGCTCATGTAAAAAGCCTCTGTGCCACCAAGGAAACAAGTACTTTGAAAGCTTGTCGGATTATCCAGGGGAATACTGGTGATGGTGATAATGGATGGATTGCTTGTTCTGTCCACAGCGCTGACCGGCAAATAGCAATCGTCTGGTGTGACAAGGTTAAACGCGTTTTCCTGGCTGTCCCTTATTCGGGGCACCAGATCTTCAAATGCTGTTTCAGCGAGTACAACTTCATTTTCCTGCTCTTGCTCAGTATCCAGTGGCTGAGGAATATATTCCGGAATATAGGGTGAAAAACGGGTTGCCACAAAGAGTGTATTACCAACACGGCGACTGGAAATCAACGCGCCATCGATGCTCAGTTTTTCCAGCGAAACCAGGCTATCCGGCTGATTTGCATCAAAAAATTCGATCTCCGTGGTATTACCTCCCCAGCCCCAGACATCCAGCCACAATACATAGTTATTTTTACCACCCACGGTCACCAGCAAATCTGAACCTGGCTCATCCTGTATCAGGTACATTCCATCTGGCGCCACCGTTTGTTCAAGGGCATGGGATTCGATCAAATTGGCATCGGCCTGACCACTATCCAGATCGTACACATCAAGACAAACCTGCTGCTCACAATTTGCCAAAATAAAGAGATTGTTGCCGTCTGTTTTTATGGTGTCTGCTTCATCAACGTCAGTTTCCTGCAGGTTAGTTGTAGAAACTCTCACCGATGAAGATGCTGAACTGGCATCGTCAGCAAACGCTACGGCAGTACTGCGGGAAACAAAACTAGTGCCACTGCTGCTTTGCATGCCTTCCTTGAGATAGCCAAGCATTGCCTCTTCAGAGGTAAAAGGAATTAGTGTTTCCACGCTGGAAGCGCTGACATCAAATTGCAGGGCAGTTGGATTGATAATCAGCTTGTCTCCGGAACGGTAGGCGGCATTGATGCGGTAAGTTCCTGCCAACAGCTGTCCATTATCCAGCAGACTCAGCTCTTCAGTGGCCAATAACGTCCGTGTTGTCATGGCTTGCAGTCCGGACAGTGTGCCATCCCAGCGTCTCCATCCAGATTCCGTTTTCATAAATTGTTGATCGTTGTTGAATATGGCCACGAGGTACAACTCACCTTCAGTACCAACATGCTCCTGTTTTATGTTCAGCGTGAAAGAACCAGAGTAGCGGTCAGTATCAAGAAATACATCGGCATAACGATGGGGCGAATTTATTCGAATTTCAGCGCTGACATCAGTGTTGGTAATGACGCCTGCGCTGAAAGCCAGATGAGAGAAGACGATAGCCGTAAACGTCACTACAAAAGCAGTGAATTGCAGACAGGTGTTTTTTACCGAGAGGAACACAGGCATATCATCAACAAAATACAGTACTGATCACATGGCATGGTAATGCCCAAATCCTGAATATAACCTTAAAGCTAAACCTTGCCTGTTAACTGCTCAGGAATTCCAGGAATCTATCAACACCTTGCACTGGGTTGTCCGCTGTTTCAGGGCCTCAAAAGCATCAGGTGTTTCAGCGATGGAAATCGTATCAGTAATCATGCTGTGAGGGCTGGTGTCACCGGATTCCAGTACATCCAGGGTGGTCTGAAAATCCCGTGTGGTGTAGAGAATTGTCGGCTGTAGCCTGCATTCCTTAACAATAAACAAAAACGGATTAAAGATATCAGGATGGGTACACAAGCCGGCCACCACTATCGTACCGCGTGGCGCTACATATTCAATACAGCGCTGAATAAGGCCTGTTTTACCCACACATTCGAACACAATTTCCGGGGGACCACCCAGGGCTTTATTCACATCCTCTACCGGATTTTCACCTGGGGGGACAAACATGGACGCCCCCATTGCCATGGCCATTTCCTCACGGCGATTACTTGATGCTGTCACAGCGATTTTCCCGGCACCATGGCGACGGGCCCAGAAAATGACCGCCAAACCGATAGGACCTGCTCCTACCACCAGCACCCTCGCCCCGGCTGGCATTTGTGCCTGGTAGACTGCACGTAACCCAACGGCCAGAGGTTCTACCAGGGCTCCATCTTCGATACTCACGCCTTCGGGCATGCGCACGCACTGATGTTCCCGTACCAGAGAATATTGACCATACCCGCCACCGCCAACAACCATACTGGCACACATGGCCAGATCGCCAACCTGGCATGCTGCACATTCACCGCATGAGGTCAGGGGATTTACCGAGACCAGGTCTCCCACCTTTACCGACTTCACTTCCTTGCCAATACCAACCACTTCCCCGGAATACTCATGGCCAAGCACAGTGCCTTCCGGAACACCGAAAATGGGATCTTCAGAGATATGCAGGTCAGTGCCGCAAATGCCGCAGCGCCCTACCCTGACGACCACATCATGGGGGCCTGCAGGTTCAGGTGCCGGAATCTCTTCTACCGTGAGAGCTTTGTTAACACCCTGGAATACTACTGCTTTCATTAGCGTCCTCGTTATTACAGGTTATGAAGTGAGTTAAAAAAATCATATCAAGACTTCATAAGCAATACAGGTTTCACTACCAGCCCCTGCTCCATGTCTTGCACGGCCTTGTTAATATCGGCCAGTGCATAGACGCTGAGCAATTTCTCAAAGGGGAAAGTGCCATTACGATGATAATCCAGCAATTGCGGGATAAAGGTCTGCGGCAAACTATCGCCCTGGATAACACCCGTGACTGTCCTGCCATGTAATAGTTGGCTACCGGGAAAACAAAGATCCTTACCCCCACCTCCACTATGTACACAGGTACCGCGATTGGCCAGACATTCAAACGCCTGGCGCACTACTTCCGGCTTGTTGGTGGTATCCAGAGAATAATTCACGCCCAATTGACGGGTAATAGCCCGAATGGCTTCAAGCGGATTTATTTCCTCAGTGAGATTCAGTACATGGGTGGCACCCAGTTCCAGTGCCAGCTGCAGTCGCCTGGCATTGGTATCCACCGCAATCACAGGATCCATTGCCGCAATTTTGGCAGCCATGATGGCGCTCAGGCCGACATTGCCGGCTCCAAAGACCGCCAGCGATTGTCCCGGATCAGGTTGCAGGACATTAAGTATGGCCCCTGCCCCGGTCTGGAAGCCGCAGCCCAGAGGCCCAAGAGTTTCCAAGGGCAGATCTTTGCTAACCTTGATGATATTTCTTTCAGAGGTAATAACCTGCGTCGCAAAGGATGATTGACCAAAGAAATAGCCATGCACAATTTCACCCTGATTATTATGCAAGGACGGACTTTGAATTCCCTGGCAGGAAAATGACAGTGCCTGACCATTGTCACAGTAGGCAGGATGGTCACTGTCACATTGCGGACAATGCCCGCAAAAGGGGAAGCTGAGGATGACATGATCACCTGCTTCAAGACTCTCAACATTGGGTCCAAGTGCCTCGACAACACCCGCCCCTTCATGACCAAGCACAACTGGTAACGGCACATTGCCATAGCCTTTGCTGACCTTGATATCAGTATGGCAAATCCCGGTGCTGACAATTTTTACCCGAATTTCACCTTCCCCCGGATCTTTCAGGGTCAGTGTTTCAAGTTGAAAAGGGGCGGCAATGTCATGTAGAACTGCAGCCTTGATTTCTTGCGGCATATTTTTTAATAAATAGTAAAACTTCGCACAGAATATACACAGTTGATGCCCCTATTTATAGCCAATGTCCCTCCATTGAACTAGTATAAAAACCACCATCTGGGAATTACCATGAAGCCAACAATTACAATTTTCACATCCCTGTTGCTGGCAAGCTCTTCAGTTATTTCCCAAGCCCCCAATAGTTCCATCCGGGAACTCACCATCCTTTACACCAATGATGAACACGGCTGGATGGAGGGCATGTCTCCTGATCAGGGCGCCGCCAATCTGTATCAATTATGGCTGGAGCAGGAAGAGTATTCTGTCGATGGTCCTTTCCTGGTCCTGAGTGGCGGAGATAATTTTACCGGGCCGGCCATCTCCACCTGGGTGCAAGGCGAAAGCATGGTGGACCTGATGAATGTCATGGGTTATGACGCCTCCGCCGTGGGCAACCATGAATTTGATTTTGGCCTTGATACCCTGGCAGATAGAGCCAATCAAGCTGACTATCCCTACCTGAGCGCCAACATGCGCTGGCGTGAAAATGGTGAATCGCCCGTAGATCTGGGCATCCTGCCCTACACTGTCGTGTCTGTGAACGGCCTGGACATCGGCATCATCGGCCTGAGCACTACCAGCACGCCTTATGTTACCAACCCGGCCTATGTGCAGGACCTGGCCTTTACAGATTACGAGACAGCTGTGCGCCAGACCATGGAGCAACTGGAAGGCACAGACCTGCAGATTATTGTTGCCCATGTGTGCATGAATGAACTGGAAACCCTGATCCGGGATATTCAGGATCTGGGCATTGACCTGGCTGGTGGCGGTCATTGCAACGAACTGCTGGCAAAGGAAATTGGTAACACTGTCATACTTGGCGGTGGCTTTCATTTCACCGCCTACGCCAAGACAAGTTTTGTTTTCAATCTTGAAAACCGGCAAATCGTTTCCAAAGACTTTGGTACAAGCAGAAATCGCGGTGCCACTGCCAATGCAAGTATCGAAACCATAGTCACCAGGTGGGCTGATTCCGCGTCTGATTCATTAAATGAAATTCTTGCCTACTCAGCCCGGCAAAAAGCCAGAGGAGACGGGCTTGAGCAATTGATCATTGACACCTGGCTCGAGGCCTACCCGGATGCAGATATCGCGGTTACCAATATGGGGGGTGTGCGCACCAATCTTCCCGAGGGTGAAGTTACCTTGTCCCACATCGTCAATATCTTACCTTTTGCTAACACCATCATTTCAGTTGTGGTGACGGGCCAGGTAATACTGGAAGCCCTGGATAGAGGCGGCAGACCCATTGTTGCTGGCCTGGATAGGCGTGGTCAGCGCTGGATATTCTCACGTACGGGTGAGCCCTTGCAGCGCAACCAGGAATACACCTTGTTGTTGAACAGTTTCATGTATGCGGGAGGGGATAATTTCGGGCGTATCCAGGAGGCAAACCCGAACGGCTTTGATACCGGCGTGAATTACCGCCAGCCTTTTGTCGACTGGCTGAAAAATCAGAGATCAACGTCGCGCAATCCTCTGCGCTTTTAGAAAATCACTTCGATTTCACCGGCCTCATTCACTTCAAAGCGGTTACCTGCCTGGCAGGCATACTCCTGGACAAATTCCCCTTCGGGTAAACGCGAGTAATACTTGGTTGTAGTCCAGGGTTCTGTAAACACAACAGGGTCCACCAGTTCGATATCTACTTCAAAGTAATCCGGGGTCACCTTGGTCATGCGCATGTTGACCGTGAGCTGGTCACTGTGAGGAATGCCAGTAGTATCCACTAAAGTGTCACCACGCAAGCCGACTGTCTGAACCACTAGAGTATTACCCTCCCAGTGCCCGGTTGAATAACCGTTGAAACTGGGTACCAGATCTTCCGGTGGCTCCCGGCCATCCAGGTAGACACGTACCACCGCTTCGCCGAATTCGGCATACCAGTTCAACTGGTGCCGGGCCTGGAGTATTTCTCCTGGCAACACCATGGTCAGGAAGCGGGGAAAGCCTGCCGGTATGCACAATGCAGTGGGATCCGTGGTTGCCTCACCAGCATCCGCATCGGCCCAGCGCTGGAGCCATTGGTCCATGTATTCAGGTCTTAGTGGCGGCTCCTGATCCCGACGTGATCTTGTTCTCAGGGTGTCAAAGTGAATGCCACCGCTGGCGTTAGCCCACACGCCATTGAAATTGCGCGCGACATTGGTATTCATCAATTCTTGATCTGGACGGTTCCCACGCAAAATAGTGCCAGTACCGCTCAGATCCACCTGGGGTTCATTGGTGAATTCCCATGCCTGCAGCAGTCCTCCCGGTTGTCCACTATGCAGGGGATCAACTTCTACTTTTAACATGTCGCCAGGATTCAGCGTGTCGCGCGTCCAACCCTGACGAGACAACATGTTGACCGGTCCCTGATCCAGAACCCATTCCGTTTCACTCCCGTCGGCATTGGTAACAATAAGCACCACGGCAGCATGGGGGTTGACCCAGCGATGTTCCCTGACCACACCAGTCAGGGTAATGGGATTTTCTGCATCATAGATTGCGAAGGAGTGATGGGCATTGCCATGTAGTGGCAGGATAAGAGCCACTAATAAAAAACTGAGATATCCTGAAATTACTTTTATTTGCATAACCACTTGCCCATCAAAGCTGAATTAGGTTGGAAAGAATAAATCAGGATTGCAGTTAACGTCCAGCAATGTTGCCAACTTGCTGAATATTAAAGTTTCAGATTTTTCTTTGCTGTTGTCCTGATCACCCCAACAATCTCGCGCACGGTTTCCAGGCGGGTATAGTTATGCCTTATCAACAGAACGATGCGACGCGATGGTTGTGGTTGCTGAAAGGGGATGTAGACAATATCGCTGTTCTGACGCTGGTCAATGACTGACAGTTTGGGTAGCAAGGTAATACCAATGCCCGATGCCACCATGTAACGCAGGGTTTCCAGGCTGGTTGCCTGAAAGCGCTTGTCTTCATCAGCGCCTGCACTGAAACAATATCCCAAAGCCTGGTCACGCAGACAGTGGCCGTCTTCAAGCGTCAACACGTGGCAGCCTTTCAGGTCTTCCAGTTTGACCCGTTTCTTCTTCGCCAAAGGGTGTTGCTTGTTGACCGCAAGAAGAAAGGGTTCATCAAACAAGTCATAGGCATCGAAATCCTTCATTTCTTCCAGCCATGGCAATACCAGGGCATCCAGCTTGCCCTGGTCCAGAGATTCCAGCAAATCAGCCGTTTGCTGTTCGTGGAGAAAGAAATCCATCCTTGGCAGTGCCGGAATCAGGTCGGGCATTATATGGGGTAAGAGATAGGGAGCCAGGGTCGGAATCAGTCCGATATGTAATTCACCTGACAGGGGATCTCCCAGCGTCCTGGCAGTAACCTCCAGGTCATGGGCGGCATTGAGCACCTTACGCGCCTTGACCAGGAGCTGGTTACCAGCTGGCGTGAGCATGATATTGCGACGATGACGTTCAATCAGGGTAACGCCAAGCTGCTCTTCCAGTTTGATGATTTGTCCACTGAGAGTGGGTTGGCTGACATGACAGGCCTCAGCAGCCTTGCCAAAATGCTTGAAGCGCTCAATGGCGTCCAGGTACTCAAGCTCGCGAATTTTTATCATCTGTAAAATCTATAGTTTTTTTATAAATAATCTATTTTACCTATACTATCAGGCATTCTAGAAGCGCCTTAGACTAAAATCAAATCCAGTCCTTCTGTTTTTATCTTCTTTCAGGAATTTTCAGGGTGTCTTGAAGTTCTTCACCTGGGTTGGATAACACCAGGCGCTTACTGCCAAGTGCAACAACAAATTGCTTTTCCCCGGTGAAGTAAGGTTTCCACCATTTAATCAGTAAAGGTACGGAGACATTGAGAAAGAAAGCTGTTGCCATCAAGGTGTAGAAAGCATCCGTTGTGATCACGTTATTCTGTACATAGCCGATGTCCATCACCACAAAGGCCAGTTCTGCCCTGCCAAGCATGCCAAAACCAATCATGATGCTTTCATGCCATTGGAAATTTCCTGTATATCGCGCTGATACCGACGCAGAAATAATCTGCGCCAGCAATAAACCTAGCGTGAGGGTAATAACATGGGGGATGACACTAACCAGGATTTCCATATCAAAGGCAATCTTGGTGCCAAGCTCAACAAAAAATACAGGACCAATCCAGGAGAAGGCAACATTGTCGACGATTTTCTTTGTCTCATGATAACCCTCTTCGGATTCTTGAGAGTTAAAACGAAAATATTCCTGCTTGATAACCAGCCCTGCCATATAGGCACCCACTGCCGGGTGAAATCCAAACTGGTAAGACAGCAGACTGATAAGCAGGGCCGTTAACAGCACTACCAACGTGGCATGTTCACCATTGCTGATACTGATAAAGCCTTTCATGCCAAAACGTTTCAGAAAGGGATACATTTTGAACAGGGCCAGTTTGCTGTCATGGGGGAAAATAATCAGTTCCAGCAAGGTGATGATGGAAAAGAACAGAATAGCCTTGATGAGAATGGCACTAACACCAATCACTGTAATTTCTGCAGCGCCCGTGGCCATGGGAATGATAATGGCAACGGCCGCCAGGGAAGCCACGTCATCCAGGATGGCTGAGGTCATAATGCCGGTAGCCGCCGGCGAATTCTGCAGATTCTCACTTTTCAAAGACACCATGGTCAGGGATACCGCAGTGGCTGTCATGGCCAGCCCGCAAATGATGGCAAGTCATGGATCAGCCCAGTAATACATGACAATGGAATAGGCCGCGGCAAAGGGAGCAAGGGCGCCGAATAGTGCTATACCCCAGCTACGCTTGATGCCTTTTACAAAATGCGAGGAATCTTCCTCGAAACCCAGCGCAAACATGATCAGAATGATGCCGATCTCGGCAAAGCCACGGATAAACTCGATGCTTTCATGGGGCAAAAAACCCAGGTTCACCATAAGTGATCCGAAAGCCAGGAAGAACAGGACGGGCGTGAGCTTGGTAAAGCCTGCCAGGTAATAGGAAATTAATACGCCACCCCAGATGATGGCCAGGTAATACATGTCATGCATTGGAGCGACTCCGCATTCTCGACTGCAACATCCTAATCATCATTCTGTCACACCTCTATGTCATTGTTGTATATCAAAATATCAGGGCGCCTGAGTTAGCTTGGCAATCAGACGCGCTCAGGTATAATACGCGCCTTCCCGGGATCCCCGGTTGCCCTTCTTATGCGGACGTGGCGGAATTGGTAGACGCGCTAGATTTAGGTTCTAGTATCGTAAGATGTGGGAGTTCAAGTCTCCCCGTCCGCACCAAATATTACTTTGATATCTAGTTGAGTTGAGTATTCCTTGATTTGCTGCTTCGAGCCACAGGAGACTTCCTTCGAAGATTCATTAGCTAATGCATGCTTAATCTGCTTCGACGGATTTCTGGAACCCTTCAGATTTCAACCCCCGTCCGCACCAAGTATCCTATAAAAAATACCTACAATTAAAAGAAAGATCTGGAGAAATATCGCCGAGAGTTTACACACAGCCAGTAGGGAGAACGTAGTTCTCCTGAATCACAAATGCCAAGGAAAAACCCTGAATCTGCCTGCCTGAATATGCATCATTCCCGATCGAAACAACACACTATTACTTCAGAAAGTAATGCACCTGATCAATGCTGAGGTAAAACCCGGTCTGGGTCAAAACGATAAACAATAAAATCAGTCCTGGTCCTGACTTCATATGTGGCGTTATGTGGAACACCGGGAGGAACAATAAAGATGGAGCCAGGTCCATATTCCACCAGTTGTGGATTTTGTAAACTGCCACTTTCCCCAGGTCCTGCCCTGGAGTAGCGTAGACTGTCTTCAGACACTGGTACCGGGTCAATTAATTCTCCGCCGGTGACGAATATTCCTGTGCCATTTACCACACGATATATTTCTGAAATTTTACTGTGATACCCGCCAATAACTGTGTCAGCAGCAGACCGGGGTTGGCTGGTGAGAATAAAAACACCAAACTGGCCGTCGGGACTGTCAACAACACGCAAGGGATTGTCGCCACCCACTTGAGTCAATAGCTCTTCCATAGAGTCACCGGGTATAAAAGTAGTCTTGGGAGATACAGTTTGAGGAAAAGCGGGCAATGTTATGAAACAAGCCATAATCACTACTGCAAAATTCCTTAGCTCCATTTTCCCAGCGAGGCCAGTTGACCAGAAATCTGAAAATATGAATTCTTTTTTATTCATTAGCGCATCTTTCTCCATCAAAAATCTAATTTCTCTGACACGAAAAATTCTCAGCCAGATTAGGATCCCCATCACCATTGTAAACTGGCATTTCCGGATAAGGACAAACAGGGCGCGTGAATTCCACTGCATTCTCTGACCCTGGCGCTCCTGGTGGAGGTAGTGGATGTGTCCCGGCGAGAACGTTGGGTGCTTCACCCTCTTCCGCCCAGCTTTCAAGCGCACTCAACCAGTCTATGGCATGAGCACCCTCGCCACCTGAACAGTGGCTCATACCAGGCACCAGGTACATGCGGGCGCTGTCATTCACAGCATCCTGGCCCTGGGCATCAATAACACTCTGGAAATAATTCACGGTATTGCCATAGGGAATCAAGCCATCGTAGGTACCATGGTAGGTAATGAGTTTTCCTCCACGCGACATGAAAGCTGAAAGATCCGGGTTCATGGCGATGAGTTGTTCCCCAACTTCTGCTGCAACAGTCATGTGAGTGTCCGCATCGAAGGTGTTGGGATCCCAGTTCTCATCCTCCAGGACTACATCCCTGAAAAACCCGGTGCCCAGGCTGAAAGTCGGGGAAGCATAAGCGCCCCATAGTGGTTCACTGGCAGGACCGGTGCCCGGTATCCAGGTACGCCCCTGTGAGTCTACGACGCCACGATAAATAAGTTGTGCAGCCTCTACTTCATTTGTTGTCAGACATTGATCAGCTTGCCCGTCCTGGCATTGCAGGCTGGCCGGATCAAAACCGCATTGGGCAAAATTGGTGATGACACTGTCTTCGACACCATCGAGCGCATCACAGGAAGCAATGGCCGCTGCTTTCAACAGGCCCAGTTTATTCGCGCCCAGTTTCTGTTCACCCAGGTTAGTCTGGATCACTATGCTCAAGGCCATGAGTGGTGACCAGTTATTCGCTGGAGCACCCGCCACAATGGCATCATAATCGTCGGGAAAACGTTGCGCCTCCATTAACCCCTGCCTGCCGCCCGTTGAACATCCCACAAAATAGGATTTCTCAGGTTCACTGCCATAGTAAAAGTTGGTGATGGCTTTACCGGTAACAGTGAGTTCATGCACCGCTCGCCAGGCATAGTCGGTGAGTTTTTCCGGATGCCCTACTGCCCAGCCCCAGATATCAGCACCCCCATTGACGTGACCGGTATCGGTATTAACTACTGCATAGCCCCGCATCAGGGGGTCAACCAGGGAGCTGTGCACTATCGATCCGGCAACCCCGCCGTTACCTGTTTGCATGAAACGTCCGTTCCAGTTTTCTTCCGGCAGCCAGGCTTCAAAGCGGATATCTGAATCTTCTGTCGGATGTATTGACCCGGTGACGCGGCAAAATGTCGGCAGGCTGGAATAATCAGGCCCAAAGCCCGGAAAGCCTCCGGCAGGAGGATTGAACTCTCCGGCCATCACGGTTTCTGCGCCAGTGATTGAAGTGTTATTAATGCCCTGGCGCAGCAATGACAAACAGCTCAAGGGAGCCGATGACATGATTGATGCACCGGGATCAGTGACGGGTACAGTATTTGATGTTGCAACTGGCGTTTCCTGCTCGCTGCAGGCCATTAAAAAAACACAGCCCGAGATGACGGCAAGTAATAATTTGTTCATGTTCTGTGATGTCCGTTCGAGTTAATTAATTTTTAAGGTAATGTGCGGACTACGCGAAAACCCAGGTAATTGCGCCCTCGCAGCGTATTCGGATAAGGTGCACCACGACGGGCAGAACGCTGCATATACGGGTTACTGAGAAAGGTACCACTGCGAAACACACGGTTGGCGCAATTGCCATCCTTGTTGGGCGAACCATCAGACGGCGTGTGTGCCCTGTCGACTTCGTAGCAATCTTCTGTCCATTCAAACACATTGCCATGCATGTCATACAAACCAAAAGCGTTTGGTGCAAAGGATTTTACCGGTGACAACTCATCGACCCAGATATCCCGGCCTTCAGCCATACCGCCAAGACCTTCATCACGCAAACCGAAATTACCATAGTTGTAATCGATTTCATCACCCCAGGGAAAAGCTGAAGTCGTCCCCGCCCTGGCACCATATTCCCATTGGGCCTCTGACGGCAGACTGTAAGTGTCGTTACCGGTTTTGTTATTTAGCCAGCCAACAAAATGCTGGGCGTCATACCAGCTCACACCTACAACTGGTCTGTTGCCACGAGACTGGCCCTGGTAGCCTGGATTTGGCTCACCATTGACTTGCAGGCGAAGGGATTCCTCCACAGCGATGCCGTCACACCAGGTGTCACGTACACAGGCTTCCCACTGGTCCCAGGTCACGGGAGTGGAGGACATGGCAAAAGGGGCAGCAAATGTCACTTCCATTTGCGGCTCGTTGTCCCGACGCAGGGCTTCATTTCCTGGAGAACCCATGACAAAACTGCCAGACGGAAGCACAATCATTTCCGGACAATTGCTGCATTCCTGAATGATATCGCCTTCTACATAACCGGATTGAGCAAGCAAGGTATGCCTGGTAAGTATCATCATAACAACGAAAACACCAAAGATTATTATTCTTGAATTTCGCACTGGCAAGACCCTGAATTTTTATCTAAAAAAGAAGCATAACATAGACTATTTTTATCGAAGAATAGCGTAAACGTGTTTATTAATTGAAAAAAACTGTATTCTTTAGCGCTGTCCACCCACTATATTTTGTTCAACACAAGGAAAAAACAATGACAAGAATTCAGTTGCACAACAGAATGGTAACTTACTTACACAGTTTTCTATTTTTGCTTGTGATTGCTTTCCTGCCATCAAGCCTACTGCTGGCTCAACCTTTTTCCAATGCAGGTTCTTCACTAACAAATTATTCCAACGCGACTCTTCAACCCACCCAGGACTGTGCTGATTTATCCGGCCTTGAACTGGATGAACTGGTTTCCATTTCCAGTGAAATGATGCCTGCAAATGGGGACATACCCTCTCACTGCAGAGTCAGTGGTGTGCTGGAACCCGAAATTGCCTTTGTTGTTGAACTGCCTGCCAACTGGAACGGCCGCTTCTACATGATTGGCAATGGTGGTCATGCCGGTGACCGCCTTGATTCTCCTAACCAGGTTGCAGGACGTGGTCAGGCACTGCAACTGGGCTTTGCCGCTGGCAGCACCAACACCGGCCACTATGCTGATGAAGAACCTGGTGCCAGTTTTGTCATGAGTAATCCCCAAAAGGCCATTGATTACGCCTACCGCGCTGTACATCTGGCAGCTGTTACCTCAAAGGCTATTGCTTCTTTATACTATGGGCAGCCAGTTAACTACTCATACTGGAATTCCTGCTCCAACGGCGGTCGCCAGGGTTTACTCGAAGCCCAGCGTTATCCGGGCGATTTTGACGGCATTGTTGCCAACGCGCCCTGGGTGGACCAAACCGGCTTCACCATTGGTGCTTTATGGAATCAGCAGGCACTTACACAGGCACCAGTGACTGCAGGAAAGATGCTGCTGGTGGCAAACCGTGTCATGGCCAAGTGTGATGCCCTTGACGGTCTGGCGGACGCCCTGATTGATGACCCCAGAAATTGCTCTATCCAGGTAACTGAAGATGTTCCGATATGTTCAGTTGGTATCGATAATGACACTTGCCTGACACCTGCTCAGGCAGAAGCTATTCAGAAAGTTTACGATGGGCCCACCGACAGTAATGGCCGCCAGATTTTCCCGGGCTTCGAGCCTGGCAGTGAAATGGTCACCCAGGGCTTCAATGGCGAAGCCAGTATCTGGATGGGTACTATCGTACCCACAGAGCCAGGTGCCGGTGCCGCTGATTTTGGCCTGGCAAACAACACCATGCGCTACCTGGTTTTTGATCCACCGCGTCCGGATTGGGACTATCGGGAATTTGATTTCAACAGTGATGTTGAATTGCTGGATCGCTGGAGTCGCCTGGCCGATGCCAAGGACATTAATTTAAGCAGCTTCCGCGAACAGGGCGGCAAGTTGATCATGACC
>Ga0181595_10000072_pt1 | contig 93438 bp, 74 predicted proteins | sample 041ome_7_FD_145604 | JGI IMG/M metagenome (GOLD analysis project Ga0181595, IMG submission 145604) | Coastal salt marsh microbial communities from the Groves Creek Marsh, Skidaway Island, Georgia - 041401AS metaG (spades assembly) | ecosystem: Environmental > Aquatic > Marine > Intertidal zone... | reverse complement strand
AAGATACAAAACAAACCGGCAAGGCCTCGGTCAAGGTATTGTGGCAAGGATGGTTCAAACTACAAACCATCCTTGAAGGTTATGACCTAGCAAAGTCTCTTGAGGCTGACTTGTGATCAAGAGACAGCTCATCTGAGCGGGTTTTTTTGTTAATGAATTTAGGTAATCCGATGCTTTGGCAAGATTTAACCCGGCTGAACCGCTACGAGCGATACTGGTTAGCCGCGTTCTTACTGATTATTACGCTCAGTACGCTCTGGTTTAGCAGTACGGGCACTGATTGGCAAAGCTGGCGCTCGATTACGTTAAACTGGCTGATCAGCCCGCTTAGTGCGATCAGTGGTGTGCTTTGCGTGGTGATGGTGGCCAAAGGCTTACTGTCAAACTGGATTTGGGGTCTAATCAGTGCCAGCAGTTACGGCCTGATTGCCTGGACCTCCGGCTATTATGGTGACTGGTTATTAAATTGGTTATATTTTTTACCAGCACAATTCTTTATTTATTATAGCTGGCGCCATCAGTTACACAGTGAAACCCGCCAGGTCCGGGTGCGGCGTCTCGGTTGGCATTGGCTATGGGTGTTGGTCGTTGTAGGGGTTGGTGTTACCGCTTTAGCGCAAATGCTCAACGGCCTGGATGGCTTTATCAGCGACGCGCTAAAGCGCAACTCTGCGGTCTATGAGAGCCTGCAGACGCTGACGGGGTTTAGCCTGAGCGGCCCCTTACTGGATGCCAGCACGGTGGTACTGCAAATTACCGCACAATTATTAATGATCCGGATGTTTGCGGCGCAGTGGCCATTCTGGATAGCCACCAATGTGCTGACCATCTTTGCCTGGAGTTTGGTCTTGCTGACCACGCCCGATTCGGCGCCTTATGCGGTTCCGACCTTATTAATGTGGATCGCCTTTTTAATTAATTCAGTATATGGTGCCGTCAGCTGGCATCGCGGAGCAAAAACAGCGTGAACAGAGTAGGGGTTTTTCCGGGTAAATTTTTACCGCCACACCGTGGTCATCTGACCGCGATTTTACGCGCCCATGCGCTCTGTGATGAACTCTATGTGGTGATCAGTGAACGGACGCAGGAAGATGGAGAGCTCTGCGCCCAGGCCGGTATTCCTTATATCGATGGCGTGCTGCGCCAACGCTGGTTATCGCAGGAGCTGCAGGGGCTGGGTATTAAGGTGCTGTTACAACAGGAAGGACAGATTCCGCCATTTCCACAAGGATGGGGCGAGTACGCGACCTTATTACGGCAAAGCGTACCGGTGCCGTTTCAGCTGATTTTCGGTGGTGAAGAAAGCTACCGTACCGGTCATCAGCTGCATTTTCCGGATATTCAGTATCAGGTGTTGGATCCACAGCGGACCCAGTGGCCGATTAGTGGCACTGAGATCCGCAACCACCCCTATTTACACTGGGATTATATTGCTGGTGCCGCGCGGCCATTTTTTGCCCGCAAGGTGCTGATCACCGGTCCGGAGTCCTGTGGTAAAACCACCTTAACCCGTAAACTGGCAAAGGTGTATTGCACCTCCTGGTCAGAAGAGCTGGGGCGGGATTATCAGGAAGAAGTGGTCGGCGGTAATGGCGATCTCTTTAATCTGGAAGATTTTAACCGTATTACCCACCTGCAGTATGAGCAGGATTATCAGGCGTTGCGTAGTGCCAATAAAGTCTGTTTTTTTGATACCGATGCGGTGGTCACTGCCTTTTTTAGTCAGGTGTTTCTGGGGCAGTTGGCTAGCCGAATCGAAAGCTTTATCGACCCCAACAAGTATGACTTGATTATCGCACTGGAGCCAACGGTGCCCTGGGTGGCGGATGGTATGCGAGAACTGGGCGATCCCGGTGTGCGGCAACAAAGCTTTGAGCAGTTACTGGCGCTTTATCAGCAGTATGGTTTCCCGGCGGAGCGGATCCTGCGGGTCAGTTCAGCTAATTATTATGAACGGCTGGAGGCTTGTATCGGCGCTGTTGACGCTTTGTTGGCCGCCAGATAGCCGTGGCGCGAAAATCTCAGTAGGCATTGCAGCCAGATATAGCCAGCGGGCTTTTCGCTGCTATAATGCCGCATCATTTACGTCTTCGTTTTATAGGATTATGCAGTTTATGTCGGACGTCGCGAATCGCCCAACTAACTTTATCCGGCAAATTATTGATGCCGATCTGGCCAGTGGCAAACATCACAGTGTGCAAACCCGTTTTCCACCTGAACCAAACGGTTATTTGCATATCGGTCATGCGAAATCGATTTGTTTAAACTTTGGCATTGCCGAAGACTATCAGGGTCAGTGTAATCTGCGTTTTGACGACACCAACCCGGAAAAAGAAAACGTTGAGTTTGTGGAATCGATCCAGCGTGACGTGAACTGGCTGGGCTTTCAGTGGTCAGGTGCCGTTCGTTACTCTTCTGATTATTTTGAGCAGCTGTATGGTTATGCGGTTGAGCTGATCAACAAAGGCCTGGCCTATGTTTGCTTCCTGAATGCGGAGCAAATGCGTGAATACCGCGGTAATCTGACCCAGCCTGGCAAACCCAGCCCATACCGCGACACCAGCCCGGCCGAAAATCTGGCGCTGTTTGAAAAAATGCGTGCCGGTGGTTTTAAAGAGGGTGAATGTTCCCTGCGGGCAAAAATTGATATGGCCTCCAGCTTTATCTGTATGCGTGACCCGGTGATTTATCGGATTAAGTTTGCCCATCACCATCAAACCGGTGATAAATGGTGCATTTATCCGATGTACGATTTTACTCATTGTATTTCGGACGCGCTGGAAGGTATTACGCACTCGCTGTGTACGCTGGAATTCCAGGATAACCGCCGTCTATATGACTGGATCCTGGATAACATCACCATTCCTTGTCACCCGCAGCAAATCGAATTTTCGCGCTTGAATCTGGAATTTGCGGTGATGAGTAAGCGTAAGCTGCAAACTCTGGTTGAGCAACAGCTGGTCAGTGGCTGGGATGATCCGCGGATGCCGACCATTGCCGGTTTACGTCGTCGTGGCTATACGCCATCCGCGATCCGTGAATTTGCCAAGCGCATTGGTATTACCAAACAAGATAACGTCATTGAGATGAGCGCGCTGGAAGCCTGTATCCGGGAAGATCTGGATGCGACAGCACCGCGGGCCATGGCTGTACTCGATCCAATCAAGGTGACTATTACCAACTATCCGGCCGACAAGCTGGAGTGGTTAACTGCGCCAAACCATCCAAAAGAAGATATGGGTGAGCGTAAACTGCCATTTGGCCGTGAGCTCTATATTGACCGTGCTGACTTCCGGGAAGAAGCCAACAAAAAGTATAAGCGGCTGGTGTTAGGTGGCGATGTGCGGCTGCGTAATGCTTATGTGATCCATGCCGATGAAGTGATTAAAAACGAGCAGGGCGAGGTGGTCGCGCTGAACTGTACTTATCTGCCGGAAACCCTGGGGGAAAACCCGGCTGATGGTCGTAAGGTTCGTGGCGTGATCCATTGGGTTGAACAAAGTCAGGCGCTGCCAGCCGAGTTCCGGGTGTATGACCGTCTGTTCAGCGTGGCCAATCCGGCGGCGGAAGAAGACTTTATCAGCACCGTAAATCCTAACTCGCTGGTTGTGAAGCACGGCTTTGCCGAACCCTCGCTGCAAACCGCCGTAGCGGAAAAAGCTTATCAGTTTGAGCGCGAGGGCTATTACTGCGCCGATAACAGGGACTCACAGCCAACTAAGCTGGTATTTAACCGCACCGTCGGCTTGCGTGATAGCTGGGGTAAAGACGAAGAGTAAGCTGCGTTAAAGGCGGCAGGCGCAGGCCTGCCGCTACCTCTGATATTGCTGTAAAGCCAGTCCGATTATCTTATTCATCACATTCTCCTGTTGTGTTGTGGCATTAAAAGCAGTTAACTTTAGGCAGTTAGCCAAATGTTTAGGCAGTTAGCCAAATGGCTCAACATGCTGTGCTAACTGTAGCTAAATTGGCTTAACTTTGGGTGAATTCTTTAGCGGATGACGTGATGGAAATTTTTTTAGCCGTTTTATTCTTTGCTTTTTCGACCACGATTACGCCGGGACCGAATAACATTATGATGATGTCCTCTGGGGTGAACTATGGCGTTAAAGCCAGTTTGCCACATTGGTTGGGTATTTGTCTGGGCTTCCCGCTGATGGTGCTGCTGGTCGGTCTAGGCTTTGGCCTGGTGTTTGAACGCTACCCGCATTTACATCAATTAATCAAAGTGGTTGGCACCGTCTATCTCATTTATCTGGCCTGGCGGATCGCCAGCGCCCGGCCGGAGACCATCGCTACCGGTAAAAGTAAGCCTTTTAGCTTTTGGCAAGCCGCAGCGTTTCAGTGGGTGAATGGGAAAGCCTGGGTTATGGCTTCCGGGGCGGTAGCGGCCTTTACCACGGTAACAGGGGTGTACTGGTGGCAGGTAGTGATGATTACGTTGGCCTTTTTGTTAGTGGCTTTTCCTTGTGTCGGCGTGTGGTTGCTATTTGGTGCGGGTTTGCGCAAGGTTCTGAATAACCCGATCGCACAGCGGATTTTTAACATACTGATGGGTTTGATTTTGTTACTGTCTGTTTTTCCTGTGATACTGGAGCTTTGGCGCTATTATTTTAGCGCGGCAAACTAGACGATGTGGGCGCTTAACTGATGAATGCAGCAGCTGAAAAAATCAGTTTGGAACATGAAGCCGCACGCATTTTTATGCGGCATTATGAGCAGCGTTTTGGCGTTAAGATGCGGCATATCTGGCACAATGAACCGCGGCGTCCGGATGTGTCCTGTTACTATGACAATCAGCGGCTGGATCTGGAGATTGCTCATTTATATGGTAGCGAAGCCGAAGCCATGCATATCCTGGGGCGCGAGTTGAGTCAGCAAACACACCAGGAGTTACTGGCACTGCTGCGCTTACCGGTCGAACAGCGCATGCTGGAAGCCTTAAACCGGATTATTTGTAATAAGGCGCAGAAATATTACGAAAGTGAGAAAGTCTGGTTGGTGATCCGTAACGCTAACCCCCTGTGGCGGCGCGAGGATATGCTGGCGCACTGCAACAAATTGCACTTACCCCAGCAACACCCCTTTGAACAGATTTGGGTGGTGGGTGATATGTTGGGGGTATCCGGTATTTTACCGTTATATCCCAGGCCGTTGCTGCAAGCCGAGGCGCAGCGTTGTTAGGCATTTACCGCCGTTTTGCGCGGCAACTTTATCCTTGGCGCAGCCTGTTATTGCTGGCGGCATTGAGCGCCGGCCTGGCTTTTGTGGCGGTGTTATTTGCCGGTGCAGAGCAGGGGGCTTATTTATTACCCTTGTTAGTAACCGCTTTACTCTGCGGATGTCTGTTATTAATGGTGCAGTTATTTTCAAAGCTGCCGCGCGGGGATGTCAGTCGCTGGCGGCGCTGGTTAACGGCGCTGGTGCAATGGCTAATGGCGCTCATACTCACTGCTATCTTACTGGTCTGGTTTTTTCTGTTTTTAAAAACCTTGTCCGCTATAATCCGGCAACTGTTTTTTTAGGTTGTGAATATGTTATCCGCTCAATTACCGGCCCAGCGCTGGGAAATCTTTTGTAGTGTGGTTGATAATTTCGGTGATATCGGGATTTGTTGGCGCCTAAGCCGGCAACTGGTGGCTGAATTTCGGTTAACGGTGACCTTATGGGTTGACGATCTGACAAGTTTTCAGCGACTGTGTCCGGAGGTTAATTGTCAGGCAGAGCAACAACAGTTGTCCGGTGTCGATGTCCGGCACTGGCATAGTGATATCGACTGGCAGCAACAGCAGCCGGCCAATGTCATTATCGAAGCGCTGGCCTGCACCATTCCTTATGCTTACCAGCAGCAGATGGCGGCGCAAAGGCTAAAACCGCTGTGGCTGAATCTCGAATATTTGTCGGCAGAAAGCTGGGTCGAAGATTGCCATACCCTGGGCTCACCGCAGCCACAGTTACCTCTGGATAAGTACTTTTTTTTTCCGGGCTTTACCGCTAAAACCGGCGGTTTGCTGTGTGAGCAGGCTCTGGTGCCGACACTGGATCAGTTTGCACAGGATAGACAGGCACAGCAGCAGTTTTGGCAGCAGCTAAAGCTTGACGACGCCCTGCAGTATTCGCGGCGTATCTCCTTATTCGCCTATGGCCAGCAGCAACTTGGCACGCTGTTTCAGCGTTGGCAGCAAGCTGGCAGCACGACACTCTGTCTGATCCCGGTCGGGCAACTGGCAGAGCAGGCGATGGCAATTTGCGCCGGGCTGAAGCCAGGGCAGCCCTGGCGGCAAGGGCAATTAACGCTTTGTATTCTGCCGTTTTTACCGCAACCTGAGTATGACAAGTTGCTGGCCGCCTGTGATATTAACTTTGTGCGTGGTGAGGATTCGATTATCCGTGCCCAGTGGGCGGCAAAACCCTTTATCTGGCAAATCTACCGCCAGGATGAGCAGGCACATCTGGATAAGTTAGCGGCGTTTTTTAAGCGTTATACTGCCAACTGGCCGGGGAGCCTGGCGGCTGCGCTCTGGGATTTTTGGTTGCAATGGAATACCGAACAACCGCTAATTGACAGTTGGCAGCAATTCGAAAGTCAACTTGATGAAATTAAGCAAAAAAATCACGAGTGGCGCCAGCAGTTAATTGCTAATGGCGATCTTGCGACTAACCTCGTGCGTTTTGTTGAAAAAAAAATTATAATGCCACGCAATTTTTCCTAACCAGAAGATCTTTCAATTATGATGAAGACAGCTCAAGAAGTCCGCGCCGGCCAGGTTATTATGGTAGGTAGCGAAGCCATGGTGGTTTTAAAAGCCGAATTTAACAAATCAGGCCGTAACGCTGCTGTGGTAAAAATGAAGTTAAAGAACCTGCTGAACGGTCAGGGCATGGAAACAGTTTACCGTGCCGATGACAAGTTCGAGCAAGTTATGCTGGAAACTAAAGAAGTTACCTATTCCTACTTCGCTGATCCAATGTATGTGTTTATGGACGCTGAGTACAACCAGTACGAAATTGAAGCCGAATACATGGGCGAAGCGCTGAAGTATCTGGTTGATGGTATGGAGTGTTCAGTCGTGTTCTACGGCGAGCGTCCAATCTCGGTTGACCTGCCAACAGTAGTGGTACGCACTGTGACTTACACTGAACCAGCCGCCCGTGGCGATACCTCTGGTAAAGTGATGAAGCCAGCCAAAATCGAAACCGGTTTTGAATTGATGGTTCCAGCCTTCGTTGAAGAAGGTGACAAAATTGAAATCGATACCCGTACTGACGAGTACCGTAGCCGCGCCAAGTAATGGCAGGTTAAAAAAAGGCGCGTTAGCGCCTTTTTTACTTCATTCGCAATGCTGCCGCTTATCTGGCAAATCCGACCCGGACTGATACTATGACTAACAACGATATTTTGCGTCGTTTACGCTTTATTTTGAACATCAATAACAGCAATCTGGCAGCGACCTTTGCCTTGGGCGGTCTGGTGGCCAGTAAAGAGCAAATTATCGGCTGGCTGGCAAAAGAGGAAGAGCCGGAGTTTGTTGCCTTACTCGATATCGAACTGGCGCAGTTTCTGAATGGCCTGATTACCAGTAAAAGGGGGATGCGTGAAGGTGAGCAGCCGGTGGCAGAGAGTCGCTTGAATAACAACCTGATCCTGCGTAAGTTAAAAATTGCTTTTAATCTGCGTGATGATGACTTTCTGGAATTGCTGCAACTGGCCAACTTCCGCTTAGGTCGCTCAGAACTCAGTGCCTTTTTCCGTAAACCTGATCACCCTCATTACCGGCAATGCCAGGCGCAGGTGCTGCGTAACGTGTTAAAAGGCTTGCAGTTAAAGTTGCGGCCGACAGCAGCGGGCTAATCAGCTGCTTTGTTGCAGAATATCGCCCAGCGTAATATCCGGGTGACTCTTCTTTAGTTGCGTTAGGTATAGCAGGGCGCAACTATAGGCATCTTCCAGTGCATGATGCTGGGCACTAACCGGCAAGTTATAGCGCTGCAGACACTGCGGTAGCCTGAGCGCGTCTTTCTTCATTACGGTGCCTTGCTTTTGCATGCGGTGCCATTCGATATTGAGCGTATCAATAAACTGCATCCGCGGCGCCTTACCATACTGGCGTTGAAAAGCCAGCTGCAAGAATGCCCGGTCCAGCCGGCAGTGGTGCGCCAAAAACAGATAGCCGGGATAGTCGGTCAGTAATTGCTGTAATACGTCGCTTAACTCACTGGCATTTTTCAGATCTTTATCATGCACACCATGATAAACCGCACTTTGACCGACGCTGACCGGAGGTTTAATTAAAAAATGTTTAGCCTGGTTTAGCTCAATCTGCTGTTTAACGATAGGAACCCAGCCAATACTGACAATATGGTCCTGGCGGGCATGCAGGCCGGTCATTTCCAGATCAATCGCCAAATAGTTACACTGACGCGCCGGGGTGGTTAGTGCCGGTAAGGCAACAGCATTAAACTGTTTAACCTGCTCATACAACGGTGATTTTTTTATTAGCCAGCCAAGCATATTACATCTCTTTACAGAAGCGGTGTTTTACTGAGGATTGCGCATTGTTAATTACAGCAAAGCTATCTTTCAGTTGATGGCGTTGTAAACCGGATAATACCGCCGGATCAAGCAAGTTACTGGCATCATGTCCCTGAGCAATATCATGCAGGTGTTTATCCCAGCGTAACTGTGCCAACACATCAAAAGCATCAGACAGGTTCTGGCTTTCTTTACTATCAATCACACCGATCGCTGCCAGTTGCTGCAAGCGTTGCCGGGTATTCACTTCGGTTATGCCATTTGCCAGCGCATACACCCGCACGATATCGGTAATCAGGCTGATACCGCGCTTTTTCAGATCCAGACCTTTTTTCTGTTTACCATCATGTTCCAGAATAAAGTTGCGTAAAAAACTCAGTGGTGCTGTGCGTTGCAGTGATGTCTGAGTCAGTTGCATTAAGAACAGCGCATGGTTAGTGCGCGCCAGGATGTCCTGCTGTAAGGCATTAAAGAGTCCTTTTGAGCCTTCTACTACCCGCATATCGAAGAAAATGCTGGCTTTAAGGATGGCGTCAGGCGAGGGTGAAGAGATCCATTTTGCGAATTTACCCGACCAACCTTTCAGGCTCATCCGCAGTTCCGGATTGCTGGCCATAATGTTACCCGGGCATAACTTAATGCCGCAGCGCGCCAACCCCTGACAGACAAAATCGGCCAGTTTGGCAAAATAGTCACCGACAATGCCGTTAGGCTCTTTCTCCAATAATAAGGCATTATCCTGGTCAGCATTAATGCTTTGATCCATTCGTGCCTGGGAGCCAAAACATAGCCAGCTAAAGACGCAAGGGGCAGGGCCCAGCTCTTGTTGTGCCAGCTTAATTAAGCGTTGGGTCAGAGCATCGGTGATGGTAGTAATAATATGGCCCGCCTCATGCGCCGGTACCTGTTGTTTGCCCATTACCAGGGCCAGATTATTAATCTGCAGGGCACACTGCTCCAGGCCATCAATACTGGCCTGACGGTGGATTTCGCCAATCAGGTAAACCGGGTGATCCTGCTGCGAGCGAATAATGTCGGTCGCGGTAATCATACTGAAGCTTAAACCTTGCTCCAGCACCGGCAGGTGATGAATATTAAAGCGGCTCATTAACTGTACTGCTTCGAACAGATAAGCGTGTTTATCGATAGTATGTGGCTTTGGCGTCATCACTTGTTGCACTGGCGTGGTCGCCGGTAAATTAGCTGCCAGGACCCGGGTGCGTAAGTCACGGTCAGTCAGAATGCCGGTGAGACGTTCGTCCTGCTCGACTAATAATGACGACACCCGCTTTTCTGTCATCAGTTGTGCGGCTTGCTGCACGCTGTGCTCGCCACTAATCGAAACTTTACGGGCTTGCACGATATCGGACACTTTTAAGGTAAAGCGGGAGCTTTGTTGTTCTTTATACTGGTGTAAGCGACGGCCGAATAAACGCTGAAAGAAAATATCAATATTTTTATATTGATAGCGTAATTGATGGAAAGCATCAGCGGGTAGCCAGAATAATAAGCCATCCTCTTCGCATACCAGCTGGTCATTATCTGCCAGCCCGGTTAACAACAACTGATAACCGTAAAAATCGCCTTCTTCGAGTTTGGTGAGCAGCTGCTGCTGATCGCTGTACAGGGCGAAAATTCCGGTACGAATAATCAGCAGCCGTTCATGGGCAATTTCGACATTTTCGCCAGCCTGGCAGTAGTAAACACTGAGTTGCAAGGCCAGTTCTGCTAACTGCGCACTGTCGAGCTGATCGAACGGCGTGGTGCGCGCTAAAAACTTACTAACCTCTGTTACTTCCATCACAACACCTGTTCTAGTTGTTTGCAGCCTTGGCGCAGACTAACGCCAACAACGGATCCTCTGCGGTTAACGGACGCCAATCGTCCGAAAGGTTTTCACCAGGGGCAGGGATTTGCAGCGCTTCAGTGAAGTCTGCTCTGGCATTGGCTGTGCAATGAATAACTTGCGGCACCCGGCGGGCACTCATCCGGCGTTCAAAAAAATACAGATCAACCAACATCAGCTCCGGGTTACGCTGATTCACTGCAGCATTTTGGATATCTGCGGCAATAAAGCGCAGCGTTTGCGGATACCAGAAGCTCCAGGGCCGCCAGGGTGCCGTTTCCTGGACAGTTCTGACCACTTCTACACCTTCGGGTAAACGACTACTTTGATGTTCAAACCAGCTATATTCGCTATGGATCTGAAAGCCAAGCATACCGGCACCGGCAAATACCGGTATTAACCAGCGGGGGGCTTTTTTACGGCTGAGGGTACGAATAAACAGTGCGATACCTGCAGCGCCAAGACCGGCAAAAATCGTTGCAATAAATTCCCACAACATAATGGATTTCCTAAAAAATTCGGGCTTTCAACTGAAAGCCCGAGTGTACTGCAGAACAACAACGGATAGCGACTATTGTTGTTCTGCACCTGCTGTTAATGATCGACAGCTTTTCCTGCGCCGCGTGGGTAACGCACGCTTTCAACCAGATCCTGAACTTTCTGTGGTGGAGCCGCAGTCACTGAAGACACCGCGAAGGCCACAGCAAAGTTGATCATCGCACCAACTGCACCGAAAGACAGTGGCGAGATACCAAACAGCCAGTTATCCGGGGTATTCGCGAAAGTCGCGGTACCTGGGATAAAGAACCAGCCTAAGTACAGGAAGATATAGATAACGGTAGACAGCAAGCCTGCCAGCATACCGGCGATAGCACCTGAGTTATTCACCCGTTTAGAGAAAATACCCATCATGAGTGCCGGGAAGATAGAGGCTGCTGCAATACCAAACGCCAGTGCGACTACCTGGGCGGCGAAACCGGGCGGGTTCATACCCAGCCAGGTAGCGACCACGATAGCAACCGCCATCGAGATCCGCGCGGCTAACAGTTCGCCTTTCTCACTGATGTTCGGATTGATCGACCCTTTGATTAAGTCATGGCTGACAGCTGACGAAATGGCCAACAACAAACCTGCTGCCGTTGACAGTGCAGCTGCCAGACCACCGGCGGCAATTAAGCCCAGTACCCAACCTGGCAGATTAGCAATTTCAGGGTTAGCTAATACCAGAATATCGTTGTTTACCGTCAGCTCATTACCGGCCCAACCACGTTCTGCGGCTTTTTCAGCAAAAGCTGGCGCATCATTGTAATGTTGGATCCGACCGTCATTGTTCTTATCTTCAAACTTGATTAAGCCTGTTTTTTCCCAGTTTTTAATCCAATCCGGGCGCTCAGCATACTGAATCGCATCGGCAGTAGGACCCGCTGGATAAATGGTATTTAACAGATTCAGACGTGCCATAGAAGCCACAGCTGGTGCAGTTAAATACAGCAGGGCAATAAACACCAGTGCCCAACCAGCAGACCAACGGGCGTCGGCTACTTTAGGTACAGTGAAGAAACGGATAATAACGTGTGGTAAACCGGCAGTACCAATCATCAGTGACAGCGTGAATAACACCATGTTCAGCTTGTTGGATACATCCGCGGTGTAATCCTGGAAGCCGAGCTCACGCACGATTTCATCCAGTTTTTGCAGTAACGGCATACCTGATTCAACGTGAGTACCAAACAGACCCAGCGGTGGCAGGAAGTTACCGGTTAATTGCAGTGAAATAAAGACTGCAGGAATAGTGTAGGCGATGATGAGTACGATGTACTGGGCAACCTGAGTGTAAGTGATACCTTTCATACCACCCAATACCGCGTAGGCAAATACCACCACCGCCGCAATCATCAGACCCGTATTACTGTCTACTTCCAGGAAGCGTGAGAACGCCACACCGGCACCAGTCATCTGACCGATTACATAGGTTACTGAAGCGATGATTAAACAGGCTACGGCCACTAAACGTGCGCCAGAGCTGTAGAAGCGGTCGCCGATAAAGTCTGGCACGGTGAACTTACCAAATTTACGTAAGTACGGGGCCAGTAACATGGCCAGTAGCACGTAGCCGCCGGTCCAACCCATCAGATAGGTTGAGTTGGCATAACCACCGGCAGCAATTAAGCCGGCCATTGAAATAAACGAGGCCGCTGACATCCAGTCGGCGGCCGTTGCCATACCATTCATTACCGGGTTAACGCCGCCGCCGGCAACGTAGAATTCTTTGGTTGAGCCAGCACGGGCCCAAATTGCGATACCGATATAGATCGCAAAAGACCCGATAACGAAGATTAAGTTAATTGCAAATTGACTCATAAGCGCCTTACTCCTCGTCTAAGCCGAATTCTTTATCCAGCTTATTCATTCTCCAGGCATAGAAGAAGATTAAGGCGATAAAGGTGAGAATCGAACCCTGTTGTGCAAACCAGAACCCTAAGTCAGTACCGCCAACACTAATGCCGGCCAGCATTGGGCGCAGTAAAATCCCAAAACCGTAAGATACGACAGCCCAGATCACCAGGCTGATGACTATGAGGCGCAGGTTTGCGCTCCAATAAGCGGCGGCATTCATGTTATGATCTGCCATAGTTGTGTCTCCTTTAGTTTATTTTTTATAGAGCAATCTTAATCTAGCAGTAGTTCGCCATGGCGCTAGCCCGACTTTAGTCGAAGGCAGAGTGGCTGGCATTGACAGATAGCCTGGGCACAACCACAGTTAGCTAAAAAATAATAATGGAGGGACGTGTGACTGTCTGGACTGTAGCCCTGTTAGCCTTGCTGTACGTCGGTGGATTGTTCTGGATTGCCAACTGGGGCGAGCGCCATGCCGACGATCGTTTGATACGAAAGTATGGAGGCTTAATTTACAGTCTGGCGCTGGCGGTGTACTGCACATCCTGGACCTACTATGGTGCCGTTGGTTCAGCCGTAACCCGTGGCTGGGATTATATGACAATCTACCTTGGACCAATCCTGCTGTTTGTTTTTGCCCAGCCGTTTTTATTCAAGCTGCTGTATGTCTCGAAAAAGCAAAACGTCACTTCTATTGCTGACTTTATTTCAGCGCGTTATGGCAAAAGGCGGAACATTGCGACGCTGGCCGCGGTAATTTGTTTAATTGTTGTTGTACCCTACATTTCACTGCAGTTAAAGGCGGTCGCCGGCTCCTATCAGGTATTACTGGGTGGTGTCTTTGATGACAGCCAAGTGGTGTGGTATCAGGACAGTGCCTTGTTAAGTGCTGTCGCGATGGCGTTCTTCGCGATTTTATTTGGTACCCGCAAACTGCATTTAACAGAACAAAACCGCGGCGTGATGGTGGCAATTGCCTTTGAATCGGTAGTGAAACTCTTTGCGCTGTTAACGCTGGCGATTGCAGTTTATGTGTTTATTCTCGATACCGATCAATCAGCGATCCGTGCCTTTACCGAGCATTCCATTAAGCAACAAGAGAAACTGGATACGCCGGGCTTGGTCGAATTTATTACCAAAACCATACTGGCAATGGTGGCGGTGTTTTTACTGCCGCGACAATTTCATGTCGCCTTTGTCGAAAATGTTTCGCACCATCATTTACGGCATGCCCGGCGCTGGTTCTCCGGCTATTTATTGCTGGTCACGCTGGTGGTCATTCCGATTGCGGTCGCTGGCATGCAATTATTTCCGGGGATCCTGGCACAGGCCGACAGTTTTGTGTTGTTAATTCCGTCCAGTATGGAGTGGAATGCGCTCAGTATAATCGTTTTTATCGGCGGCTTCTCGGCCGCGACTTCGATGATTATTATCGCGACCTTAGCCCTGTCTACCATGATCAGTAATGATGTGGTCATGCCGGGCTTGTTAAAATCGACCAAACAAAAGGGCATGTCGCACGATTACAGCCTGTTGATTTTACTGGTACGCCGCACCATGATTATCGTAGTGATGGGCCTGTCATACCTGTATTACAGTATCTTCGCCCGCAATTACGAATTGGCCGAAACCGGTTTACTGGCCTTTGCCCTGACCATTCAGTTGGTGCCGGCGGTGGTTGGCGGCTTATATTGGCGCCGCGGCAATGCCTATGGCGTCTATGCTGGCTTAAGTGTAGGTTTGGTGCTGTGGTTCTATACGCTGATGCTACCGCAATTGGTTAATGCCGGGGTACTGAACAGCGACATTATGCAGCATGGTTTGCTCGGTTATGGCTGGTTACTGCCAACCTCGATGTTTGGTATCCAACTGGACTCACTCAGTCATGGTGTTCTGTTGTCGTTAGGTTTTAACACCCTGTGTTATGTGCTGTGCTCCTTACTGACCAATGTTAATCTGCAAGACCGGCTGCAAGCCGTGGCCTTTGTGAAACCTAATCTACCGATCAACCATCAGGACACGCCGGCACGGCGCATCCGCATTCACAATAGCGATTTAAAAATTTTACTGGAGCGCTTTGTCGGCGCGCCGCGAGCTAGCGAATGCCTGGCTGAATTTGGTCGCAAGCAACAACAAAACATCCAGTTGGATGACCTACCCAGTGTCGGCCTGGTCGAACACGTTGAGCGCGAGCTGGCCGGGGTCATAGGCGCTTCGTCAGCCTCAGCCATGGTCAATGCGGTGCTGGAGGGGCGGCAGCTGGCATTTGAAGATGTCGTAACCCTGTTTGATGATACCACCCAGGCGATTCAATTCTCGCGCAAAATTTTGTTCTCAACGCTGGAACATTTAAGTCAGGGCGTCAGCGTAGTCGACCGGGATCTGAATCTGGTGGCCTGGAACAAGGCTTATTTGGAGATGTTTAATTACCCTGAGGGCATGATTCGGGTCGGCCGGCCGGTAGCCGATATCGTGCGGTTAAATGCGGAACGTGGTTTATGTGGGCCGGGCGATCCGGATGAGCATGTCGAAAAACGCATCTTACATATGAGAAATGGTACCGCCCATGTATTTCAGCGCGTAAGACCCGATGGTCGGGTTGTGGAGATGCGCGGTAATCCGATCCCGGGCGGTGGCTTTGTCACCAGCTTTACCGATATCTCTGACCATGTACGGGCGGTGCAGGGGCTGGCAGAGGCCAAGCAGTATCTGGAAGATAGGGTGCAGGAACGGACACAAACGATTTCTGAGATGAACCATGAATTGTTAGCAGAAGTTGCGCGACGTCGCGAGACCGAGCAGCAACTGCTACAGGCTAAGGCCGAAGCCGAAGCCGCGAATGCATCGAAAACCCGGTTTTTAGCCCTGGCGAGCCACGATATTTTACAGCCTTTGAATGCGGCCCGCTTATTTACCGCGGCACTGGCCGGGATCCAGGATCGTCAGCAGCAGGGGCCTATTCTGAATCAGCTGGATAATTCACTTAAAGCCTCAGAGGAGCTGATTTCAACACTACTGGAAATTGCCAAACTGGATGACGGCAAATTGCATCCTAATGTGCAAGCCGTGGCGTTAAAAGATCTGCTGGCACAACTGGCTGAAGAATACCGCTTGATTGCCAGCCAAAAAGGCCTGACGTTAACCGTACGCAGCAGTACTTATCAGGTGAGTACCGATGGCACTTACTTACGGCGTATCTTGCAGAATATGCTGTCTAATGCAATTAAATACACCACTAAGGGGCGTATTCTGCTCGGTTGTCGCAAGCGTGGTAACGAATTAGTGATACAAGTCTGGGATACCGGGCCGGGTATCGCAGAGCCGGATTTACAACGGATCTTTGAGGACTTTTACCGGATTGACGCGACAGCCAAGGGCCAACAGGGCGTAGGCCTGGGGCTTGGCGTGGTGCATCGGATGGCCAAGTTGCTGGGGCATCGTCTCAGTGTCCGCTCCTGGCCGGGAAAAGGCACGGTATTTAGTATTGCTCTGCCACTGACGGCCCGCAGTAGCCGCCAGGAAGTGATAGTCAATGCTTCGTTGCAGCAGCGACCCTTGCCTGGCTTAAAAGTAATTTGTGTCGATGATGACGCGGCAAATCTTGCCGCGTTAAAGGTATTACTGGAACAATGGCAAATCAGCGAAGTGCAATGTTTCTATGATGAACAGGAGCTATTGGCCTATGCACCGATACATCCGGCACCGGACGTACTACTGTTGGATTATCAGTTAGGACAGCAGGTGAATGGTTTAGAGCTATACCGACAGATCCAGGCCTATTGGGGTAAGGTACCAGGGATCTTGGTATCGGCTTCGCCGCAAGCGGATTTGGCCGCTCTGGCAAAAGAGGAAGGCCTGATGTTCCTTGCCAAACCAATAAAACCCGGTGCGCTGCGTGCCACCTTGAATCACTTTAAAATGCTTAAGCGCGCCGGAGCTTAACCTCCGGCTTGTGGGTGTGAGTCAGTTAATGTTGCTGCGCCAGGGCGCGATCGACCGGTGGCTCCAATGTTAGACGCTGTGCCTGGATCACCACCTGGGTGCGATTAGTGCAACCCAGTTTGCGGAAGATAGCCGTAATATGCGCCTTAACCGTGGCTTCTGAGATATGAAGATCGTATGCGATTTGCTTGTTTAACCAACCTTCGGTTAAATAGTACAATACCTTGTACTGTTGCTGTGTCAGCTGCGCAACTTTGGCGGCCAGGTCAAGATCCTGCTCTGTATCCTGCTGATCCAGAACATATTTTTTAAGTTCGGTCGGTACCCAAAGCTCACCCTCCAGCACCGCATTGAGCGCATTACTGATATCTTGTGGCTTGGCTGATTTTGGCACATAAGCGGAAGCACCGAAAGCCATCACACGGCGAATCACATCCAGATCTTCACTGGCGGAAATCACCACTATTGGTAGGCTGGGATAGTTTTTCCGCAGTTGAATCAGGCCGAGAAAACCACAGTTACCCGGCATATGTAGGTCGAGCAGTAACAAGTCGGCGTCAGGATGTTGTTCCAGCGCAGCACAGGTACTGTCAAAACTATCGGTTTCAATTGTTGCTTTAGTGGCAAAGGTGCTGCTAATGGCATTAATCAGTGCATTGCGAAACAGCGGATGATCATCTGCGACGATAAGCTTCGCCATTGTTTCCTCCAGCGGTGTTTACCCTGTTTATTGTTATAAAAAAGACCGCGTTGTTGCGGCCTTTTTGTTGCGACTGGAGACTCGCGCTCTCAGGAGATAGCGTCAGGTGTGTTTATTTCCGATTTAAGCGGTTATTTACCAACAGCTCAACAACTGAAGGATCGGCTAATGTCGAAATATCACCTAACTGATCATGCTCATTGGCGGCAATTTTCCGCAGGATACGGCGCATAATCTTACCTGAGCGGGTCTTCGGCAGGCCTGCTGGAGCCCACTGTATCAGATCTGGCGAAGCAATGGGTGAAATTTCTTCACGCACCCAGGCTCTGATGGCTTTGGTCAGCTCTTCGCTCGGTTCAACCCCTACGCGTGGCGTGACATAAACGTAAATGCCCTGGCCTTTTATATCATGTGGGTAACCTACTACCGCTGCCTCAGCGATGGCTTCATGTGCCACCAAGCAACTTTCAATTTCGGCAGTACCCAGACGGTGGCCCGAGACGTTTAACACGTCATCAACGCGGCCCGTTAACCAGTAATAACCATCCTCGTCCCGGCGCGCACCGTCACCGGTAAAGTAGGTGCCAGGGTAAGTACTGAAGTAGGTTTGCTCGAAGCGTTCATGATCACCGTACAGGGTGCGCATTTGACCAGGCCAGCTGTCAGTAATCACCAGATTGCCTTCCCCCACACCATGAACCGTTTTACCTTCGTTATCAACAATGGCTGGCTTGACGCCGAAGAAGGGGCGGGTAGCAGAGCCAGGCTTTAATGCAGTGGCACCTGGCAGTGGTGTAATCAGGATACCGCCGGTTTCAGTTTGCCACCAGGTGTCAACGATTGGGCAGTTACCTTTACCAATTTTCTCGTGGTACCAGTTCCAGGCCTCAGGGTTAATGGGTTCACCCACGCTACCCAGTACCCGCAATGAACTCAGGTTGGCACCTTCTACCGGTGCATCGCCATGCGCCATCAGGGCACGGATGGCGGTCGGCGCGGTATACATAATAGTAACGTTATACTTATCAACAATTTGCGCTATACGTTTTACGCTGGGGTAGGTGGGTACACCTTCAAACATTACGCTACGGGCACCGTTAGCCAGTGGGCCGTAAATAATATAGCTGTGACCTGTTACCCAACCGACGTCCGCTGCACACCAGTAAATATCGTCATCATGATAGTCAAAGATATACTGATGTGTCATGGCAGCGTAAACCATATAGCCACCAGTAGTATGCAGTACACCTTTCGGTTTACCGGTTGAGCCTGAGGTATAGAGGATAAATAACGGATCTTCCGCATTCATTGGCTCAGGTGCACATTCTTTCGGTTGTTTGGCCAATAAATCGTGATACCAGACGTCACGGCCCTGATGGAAATCAATCGGCCGGCCAACGTGTTTAATGACAATGACGTTTTTAACCGGGTTGCTTTCGCCAAGGTGGCCCAGAGCGATATCAGTATTATCTTTTAAATTCGTTGCACGGCTGCCACGCAGTGCCTGATCGGTGGTGATCACCAGTTTGGAATCACAGTCAATAATACGGCTACCCAGGGCGTCTGGTGAGAAACCAGCGAAGACGACAGAGTGCACCGCGCCGATGCGGGCACAGGCTAATAAAGCAACAGCTGCTTGTGGAATCATCGGCAGATAAATTGTGACCCGATCACCTTTACCTACACCCAGCGCTTTCATGCCATTTGCCAGTTGGCAAACTTCTTCATATAACTCACGGTAGGTAACAGTTTTTTGTACGCCTGGCTCATCGCCTTCCCAGTAAAAAGCGATCTGGTTACCGCGTTTTTCCAGGTGACGATCAAGGCAATTCACGCTGGCGTTCAATACACCATCGGCAAACCACTTAATACTTACCTTACCCAGTTCATAGCTGGTGTCTTTGACCTGTGTATATGGCTTAATCCAGTCCAGACGCTGGCCATGTTTCGCCCAAAACGCATCAGGTTGTTCTACGGATTCACGATACATTGCCAGATATTGCTCATCATTAATAAGAGCGCGTTGTTTTATATTTTCCGGTACCGGATAAGTTGTTGTCTGTGTCATATATCGTCCCCTGCCAAACATCTTAAAATAATGAAGTATTTCTAAAGGAGCATTCACACAAAAGGAATTAGACCATAGTCTAGACGAGCTAAGGCGGTTGTGCTAACTGCGACTAAAGGCTAATTGCGAAGTTGCAGACTGTCGACCACAGTTTGGTTAGAATAACCGCGACGTTAGTACAACTATAAAAAAACAATGGAGAACTCCAGATGAGACAAAGAAAGACGCTCAACACCCTAACGGCAGCCATTGCCCTGGCACTCACTGCTGGTGTCGCTCAGGCAAACAATGGTTTTAAAGTAGGTGATACCGAAGTTACCTATGGTGGTTTTATTAAATTAGATATGATGTATACAGAGTCAGACGGCGAGATTGCGGCGTTAGGTCGGGATTTATACGTACCATCTTTGACTCCGATTGGTGGCAATAGCACCTCACGTTTTGATTCGCATGCCCGCCAGTCACGTTTCTTCTTCGGCACTTCAACTGACTTAGGTAACGGTGAGAAGCTTACCGGTCGTTTAGAATTCGATATGATGACCAGCACCAATGGTAATGATGAGCGCACCACCAACGGCTATAGCCCCGTTATTCGGCATGCCTTTGTTACCTACAAAAACTGGACTGTTGGCCAAACCTGGTCGAACTTCATGGATTTACAATCCTTACCTGATACGCTTGATTTCGTGGGTAATACGGATGCCGCAGTCTTTATCCGGCAACCTCAGGTTCGTTATACGTCCGGCAATTTCTCTGTAGCGATTGAAAACCCAGAAAGTACCGTAACGCCATTCGGCGGTGGCGGTCGTATTACTACTGATGATAATGCGACTCCGGATCTAACCTTTGGTTACAATTTTAAAACAGATAATGCCTCGTTCCGTTTAGCTGGTTTACTGCGTCAAATCGCGATTGATGACGGTCTGTATGATGACACTGTCACCTCTTATGGTGTTTCATTTAGCGGTAAATTTAATCTGGCGAATAAAGATGATATCCGTTTTACCCTGAATCACGGTAAAGGTTTGGGTCGTTATGTTGGCCTGAATACCATTAACGGTGCGGTACTGACTGGTACCACTAATGCAGCCAATCTGGAAGCCATTGATGTGACCGCATTCTCAGTCGCTTATCGTCATTTATGGAACGACAAGTGGCGCTCGACTTTCCTGTACTCGATGTTAAGTGCTGATAACGATCAAACGCTGACAGGTACCGGTGTAACGAAGAGCACGCATAGCTATAGCGCCAATGCTTTGTATCAGTTCAATCCGAAGTTTATGATGGGTATCGAGTATAAGTTCGCTAACCGCGAAATCGAAAGCGGCTTGGATGGTGATATGCACCGCATTCAGTTTAGCGCTAAATACGACTTCTAATTTCGCTGCGTACTAACAATAAACCACCGCTCCGACGGTGGTTTTTTTTCGGGGCACCGGTCAAGGTGCACATAAAAAGCCCGGTATTAACCGGGCTTTGAGCTTGATAAACCTTGGAATTATTCAGCTTGTCCAGGTTTGGTCATTGGTGCTGATACAGCTTGCCGTGCGAATGCCGAGCCAGCAGGGCGGGCCGAGGATTGCACCGCCGGGCGCTCTTCTGCACTGGCGGCAGAGATGACGATCTCTTGTTGCTGCTCAGTGACCGCTTGTGCCTTAGTCATTTCAGCAACCACCATCTTACTGAAACGTCCGCCGGTGGCCGTTGTTGCTGCAGCAGTCGCTACCGGGGCCGCAGTTTTTGCTACAACAGATTCAGTTACAGATGTAGGAACTGCCTCTACAACTGCTGCTGATTCTGGCTCAGGTTTAGCTGGTGCTACTGCAACAACCGGTTCCGGTTCTGGCAAGGCCAGGCTTTGCTGCGCGGGGCTGTCCGAAACGACTTCAGGGTGCTGTGTTATAACTGCTGTTGTTTCATAGGCACTTTCAGAGCTAGGCTCGTTTACATCAGACGTTGCTTCGTTGTCGGCTACCGCTTCAACCTTAGCTGGGCGACGACGGCTACGGCTACGCGCAGGTTTTTCATCCTCAACACTATCTGCGATGGTGTTTTCACCTTCAGCAGTGACCACAGCGGCAGCAGTAACAGTTTGTTGCGATTCCGTTGCTGTTGTTGCCGGGGCTTCAGCTGGCGCAGCCAGAACATTCGCATTGGATTGTTCGGCTGTCTCAGTAGCGCTGTCTGCAACGCTTTCGTCATCAGTTGTGGCATCGGCAGACTGCTCTTTGCGACGCTTCTGGCCCGCTGCACGCAGATGGCGTGGTGAACGACGGCTGCGGCTGCGTGGCTCAGATGCTTCTGCAGCTTGTTCAGCTGAGGTGTCTTTGTTTTGCTCTGATTCCGCAGTTTGCACTTCGGCGCTGTCTGCCTCGATAGCGCTCTGCTCTGTCGCAATAGTGCTGGCTATTGGCGCAGCCTCTGTCGTCACTACCACTGGCGTTGCGGGGCTGACATCCGCAGGCGTTTCGTCCTTAGCGACTACCGGCAATACCGTGTCAGCTGCGGCTTCGGCCTTAGCGATACGCACTGAACGTTGTAACTGACGCCGAGCGCGACGCTCAGCGGCAGCGGCGCGGCTATTTGGCTCGTCTGCTTCCTCACGTTCTAACTTATCAACCTTAGCTTCAGCCGGTGCTTTGCGGGCCTCTTGCTGCCGTGGCTGGCGTTCCTGTTGTTTCGGACGCTCCTGGCGCTCCGGACGACTGGCCGGGCTTGCTTTTTCTTCGCTTACCTTGTCCTGTGCTTTATCCGCAACTTTCTCAACCTGATCGCGACGCTTGTTGTTACGATTATTGCGTCTTCTGCTATCACCACGCTCACCGCGTTCACCACGTTGTTCCGGACGGCCTGCTGTTTTTTCTTTCGGCTTATCCGCCGGTTTTTCCGTTGCCGGTGCTGCAAATAAACCCGATAACCAGGTCGCTAAACGGCTGAATAAACTTGGTGTGCTGGCCACAGGGGCAGCAACGTCGGCAACAACAGCTTTCGGTTGTGGTGCCGGCGCAGCACTTTGCGCCATACTCAGCGCTGAAACTGCCGGTTTTTCTTTTATTGCATCCGCAGCAGGCTGGTACAACTTAGAGGTGTGCTCTGGCACCTTGGTCAGGTTATAACTGACATCTTCGATCTCTTCATCGATGCGGATGCGGATCACTTCGTAGTTTGGTGTTTCCAGATGCTCATTCGGGATCACGTACACCTGGACGCCATTGCGCTGCTCGATGCGACGTACGCCTTCGCGTTTTTCGTTCATCAGATAAGTAGCAACGGATACTGGCACCTGTGCCTGTACCTGGCTGGTGTTATCTTTAATCGCTTCTTCTTCGATTAAACGTAAAATTGATAGGGCAGAGGACTCAACGCTGCGGATAGTGCCACGGCCATGACAACGCGGACAGACATGACCGGCTGACTCACCCAGTGACGGACGTAAACGCTGCCGTGACATTTCCAGCAGACCAAAACGCGAAATCCGGCCAATTTGTACCCGGGCACGGTCTTGCTTCACAGCGTCTTTTAAGCGGTTTTCCACTTCACGCTGATGCCGTACCGGCGTCATATCGATAAAGTCGATCACGATCAGACCGCCAAGGTCACGTAACCGCAGTTGGCGGGCGATTTCATCGGCCGCTTCCAGGTTGGTATTAAAGGCGGTTTCCTCGATATCGCCACCTTTAGTGGCTTTAGAGGAGTTAATATCAATCGCAGTTAAGGCTTCGGTACTGTCGATCACGATAGAGCCGCCAGAGGGTAAACGCACTTCACGGCGGAAGGCGGTTTCGATCTGGTTTTCAATTTGATAGTGCATAAACAGCGGCACTTCACCCTGATACATCTTGACGCGGTGCGCGAAGTCCGGGCGGAACTGTTGGATATAAACCTTGGCTTCTTCGAAAATCTTCTGGCTGTCGATCAGGATCTCGCCAACATCGCGGCGCAGATAATCACGAATCGCACGGAATACTACATTGCTTTCCTGATGGATCAGGAAAGGGGCGGCACGTTTCTGCGCTTCCTCAGTAATGGCCGACCAGTGTTTCAGCAGGGCTTTTAAGTCGTAATCCAGCTCTTCGTAGGATTTACCGACGCCAGCGGTACGCACAATCAGACCCATGCCATCCGGCATTTCCAGCTGGCCTAAGGAATCTTTTAATTCCTGACGCTCATCGCCTTCAATACGACGAGAAATACCACCGGCGCGTGGGTTGTTTGGCATTAGTACCAGGTAAGAACCGGCCAGGCTGATAAAGGTGGTCAGTGCCGCGCCTTTTTGGCCCCGTTCTTCTTTATCGATCTGAATAATGACTTCCTGACCTTCTTTGACCACTTCTTTGATGTTTGGACGACCATCGAAGCTGTAACCGGCTGGGAAGTATTCGCGGGAGATTTCTTTTAGCGGCAGGAAACCGTGGCGGTCTGCACCATAGTCTACGAAGGCAGCTTCTAAACTCGGCTCGACCCGGGTGATTTTACCTTTGTAAATATTGGCTTTCTTTTGTTCATGGCCTGGGCTTTCAATGTCCAGGTCGTAAAGTTTCTGGCCATCGACCAGGGCTACGCGGATTTCTTCTTCCTGCGTGGCATTAATTAACATTCTTTTCATTGTATGGTGACTCTATTGCGAAGCCACAACACAACAACCGGGCACCTGAGTGTCAGCTGTTATCAAACACGGAAGGGTGCAGTCTCACGACTGGGTGCTTGAGGGAACCTAATTTTACGTTTTACAACTCCGCTGCCGGCTAAACAGCGCCTGGCAGCAGGGTTTTCGTTATGCTTTCTGACACACAGCGCCTGCAGGCGTTGTGTTCTGACTAATCTTTACTGTTGTTGCCCGGTGACCGGACTTTGTGGTTTGCCGTTATTGGTAACAAATTACTCAACATTACCTCAGGCAAGTGGCAGTGGATTAACGCCGGGGTTATAAAAAACATTGGTTTTCACCACGATTTCGGTATGATCACATCCCCTGACGGTGCCGCACAAATTCTCTTATGTCACTTTGAGCGCCCTAATTGCCGTATTTCGGCACAATTAGCGGGCTGATTATCCCACTAATCTGCTGCGGTTAGCAACTTAATTGTAATTTTAGCTGAGTATTTTGCAAAGATGACCGATGAAATAAAATTGCCAGTACAAATGATTGAAATTGAAGATGATTTCATCGGTCAGCGCATAGACAACTTTTTAATCGCCCGGCTGCGCGGTGTACCAAAAAGTGTGATTTATCGCGTTTTGCGCAAAGGTGAGGTGCGGGTGAATAAAAAACGCATCAAACCTGAGTATAAATTAGAACAGGGCGATGTGGTGCGGGTACCGCCGTTAACGGTTGCCAGCGCACCCGATGCGGTATCGGTGAAACTGAGTCTGGTCAAAGATCTTGAGCAGCATATCTTGTATGAAGATAAAGATCTGATTGTACTGAATAAACCTTCGGGCATGGCGGTGCATGGTGGCAGTGGATTACAGTTTGGCGTAATTGAAGCCCTGCGGGCACTGCGTCCGGACGCTAAGCATTTGGAATTGGTGCACCGGTTGGATCGTGATACCTCGGGCTGCCTGCTGATCGCGAAAAAACGCTCGGTTCTGACTCATTTACACGAGCAGCTACGCAATAAAACGGTAGAGAAAAAATACTGGGCGCTGGTTGCCGGCGATTGGGATAACAAAGTACGCAAGGTCACAGAGCCGCTGCGTAAAAATACCCTGCAGTCCGGTGAGCGGGTGGTCAAAGTGGATGCTGCGGAAGGCAAGCCATCGGAAACCCGGTTTCGGATTTTGCAGCGTTATCAGGAAGGCACCCTGGTTGAAGCCTTTCCGGTTACCGGCCGTACCCATCAGATCCGGGTTCATACCGCCTGTAAAGGCCATCCGATTGCCTGTGATGACAAATACGGTGATAACCAGTTTAGCCAGCAGATGCAGCAAATTGGTCTTAACCGGCTGTTTTTACATGCCTTTAGCTTAAGCTTTATCCATCCGATCAGCGAGACCACGATGCGCTTTGAAGCGCCACTGGATCCGAAATTAAGCCAGACTCTGGAACGGTTAAACCGTAAGTAACAAGTTGAGTCGTCGTAACGACGTGGAGTAGTGATGTCAGCAGTAAAACTGGTTATTTTCGATTGGGACGGTACCGTGATGGACTCGGTCGGACGTATCGTGTCTTCAATGCGTGCCGCCGCAGCCTTAACCGCATTAGAGGTTCCCAGCCATGATGCGGTAAAACAAATTATTGGCCTGAGCCTGGATCCGGCCTTTGACCAGCTGTTTCCGACCGCCGATAAAGCCCAGCGGCAGCAGATATTTGAACATTACCGCGATCAATATGTGCTGCATGACACCACGCCTACACCCTTGTTTGCAGGTGCTGAGGCAACGTTAAAGCAGCTGGCTGAGCAGAATATCCTGTTGGCAGTGGCAACCGGTAAGGCGCGCAAAGGGCTGGATCGGATGTTTGCCGAAACCGGGCTGGCACCATACTTTGCTACCAGCCGCTGTGCCGATGAAGCGCAGTCAAAGCCGCATCCGGATATGCTTAAGCAAATTATCACTGAACTCGGCGTCAAGGCGGAGCAGGCTATTATGGTCGGCGATACCAGCCATGACTTAAAGATGGCACAGGCGATTAATATGCCAAGGGTAGGGGTAAGCCATGGCGCCCATCCGGTATCGGTGTTGGCGCAATATCAGCCGCTGGCGATTATTGACCATTTACCAGAGTTAACCTCACTCGTGGTGCAATAACAGGTTTAAGCCTTCATCACGTAACATCGCCAGCAGCCTGAGCAGTGGTAAGCCAATCAGGCTGTTAGGGTCATCACCTTGCAGTTTGTCAAACAGGGCGATGCCCAGCCCCTCGCTTTTAAAGCTGCCGGCGCAGTCCAGTGGCATTTCCCGCGCCACATAATAGCTAATCTCGGCATCGCTCAGCTCACGGAAATGCACCACAAAAGGCTCAATCGCTTGCTGAACCTTGCCGGTTGCTGCATTCACCACGGCCAGCCCGGTTAAAAACGTCACTGCCTGACCGCTAAACCGTCTGAGCTGGGCTTCAGCATTAGCTACAGTATGTGGCTTACCAAGTATTTCCCCCTGAAATACCGCAACCTGATCCGACCCTATCACTAAACCGGCACTTAGCGTCGCGGCTACAGCCTTGGCTTTAGCGAGCGCCAGCCGGTTAACCAGAGCTTCTGCTGTTTCGTCAGGTAAGGGGCTTTCATCGACCTCGGGTTTAACGCAGCTAAACTGCGTAGTCAGCTTTTGCAGCAAGGCCCGCCGGTAAACAGAGGTCGAGGCCAGATAGAGTGGCGGATGCTGCTGGGTAGTCATTTTTCATCCTTAGGGTGATTTCGCGCTATGATTCAGGGTGCGACCGCACTATAATGCCAAGCCGCGCTATTCGCCAGAAAGCTGCGAGAAATATGTTAAAAAACCTGCAGAACCCTTTGACACTCTGGGACTGCTTCTATATGATGCGCGCCTTATGCAAAAAGTGAAAATACCTGTTACGCTGGATCCGGTAAAGGCAGCGCAAAAGCGGTCGGACTACGAAGGCATTATAGTGCTGAGCACCTTAAGCCGACTGTCTGAGAGCTTGCTGAGTAACGACGGCGATGTAACAGTCAGAATTGAATGCGGAACTGACCAGCAGGGACTGACTGTACTACAGGGTACAGCGACTTGTCTGGTAAGTGTAAAGTGTGAGCGATGTGGCGAAGCGATGCCGCTAACACTAGACTGCAGTTTTGCATATACTCCGGTTAACGGAGATGATGACGCGGCTTTGGAGTTGATTCCTGAGCGCTACGACGTGATCGAACGAAATGAGCACGGCGAAATTAATTTACGGCAGTTGATTGAAGACGAGTTAATCCTGACGCTTCCGCTGTTCCCGATGCATGCCCCTGAAGATTGTTCAGTCAAACCAGAGAGCATGAGTTTCGGTGATATCGGACCTGAACCGGAAAAGCCTAACCCGTTTGCAGTGCTGCAAGAATTGAAAAAAAAGTGATTTAGGAGAAATACAATGGCTGTTCAGCAAAACAAAAAATCTCGTGCACGTCGTGACATGCGTCGTTCACACGATGCTTTAACTGGCCCAACGCTGTCAGTTGACTCAACTTCAGGTGAGACGCATCGCCGTCACCACATTACTGCCGACGGTTTCTATAAAGGCCGTAAGGTAAAGTAAGTCCGGACCTTTGTCCTGACGGTCTTTACTGGTAGTAAAGTGCAGCCGCTAAAGCCATCTCTGGCTTTAGATATGATGGGGGGCGACTTCGGCCCCCGATCTACTATACCTGCCGCCCTGGCAGCGTTAACAGAATTCCCTGAGCTTGAATTAACCTTCTGTGGCGATAAGCCGCTGTTAAAGCGTTTGCTAGCAGAATCTGGCGTCAGTGCGCATCCCCGCATTCGCTTCGTTCACAGTGACGATCAGGTTTCAATGGCCGATAAGCCTTCTTTGGCGTTACGTACCAAACGCGACTCTTCCATGCGCCATGCGCTTGATTTGGTTGAGCAGGGGGCTGTGCATGCCTGTGTCTCGGCCGGTAATACCGGTGCCTTGATTGCCATGGCGCACTATGTGCTGAAAATGTTAAATGGTGTCGAACGCCCGGCGCTGGTCAGCGCTTTACCCAGCTGTAATGGCAAGCCGGTGTACATGCTGGATTTAGGCGCTACGGTAAATGCAGATGCCGACACCTTATTTCAATTTGCCGTCATGGGCGCGGTGATGGCCGAAGAAGTCATTGGCATCCGTGCGCCACGCGTGGCATTGCTAAATATGGGCGAAGAAGAGATCAAAGGCTCAGATCAGATCAAACGTGCCTCGCAGTTACTACAGGAATGTCGCGACCTGAATTATATCGGCTATATCGAAGGTAATGATATTTTTTCCGGTAAAGCGGATGTGATTGTCTGCGATGGCTTTGTCGGCAATGTGGCGCTAAAAACCAGTGAAGGGGTGGCGAAACTCATCCTGAAACGGGCGCAGCAGGGCGTGAAGCAGCGGCCTTTTGCTGCTTTATTAAGCTGGCTGTGTAAACCTGCTTTAAAAAGTCTTTATCAGGGGATGAACCCCGACCAGTATAATGGTGCAAGTCTGATAGGATTGCGCGGTATTGTAGTGAAAAGTCATGGAAATGCGACGAAAGACGCATTTTTAAGTGCCATCCGACAAGCGGTGTGCGAGGTTCAACGCCAGGTACCTGCAAAAATAAAAGATCGGCTGGAACAGGTTCTGATAGATAAAGCATAGGCCAGCATGTACTCAAGAATTATTGGTACCGGAAGTTATTTTCCGGCAACAGTTCGCACCAATGCGGACTTAGAGTCTATGGTGGAAACCACAGACGAATGGATTATCGAGCGCACGGGTATTAAAGAGCGGCGCATTATCGGTAAAGACGAAAGTGTGGCAACCATGGGCGCTGCTGCTGCCCGTAAAGCACTGGAAGCGGCTAACGTCGATAAAAACAGCGTTGATATGATTATCTGCGCCACCACCAGTGCCTCGCGCGCCTTACCCAGCGCTGCCTGTGAAATTCAACGCGAGTTGGAAATCCCGGCTATTCCGGCGTTTGATATTGCTGCCGCTTGTGCCGGCTTTTGTTACGCGCTAAGTATTGCTGATCAATATATTAAAACCGGTCTGGCGAAGCGCATCCTGGTGATTGGCTCAGACTGCCTGTCACAGCTGGTCAGCCCGGAAGATCGTTCTATGGTGATCCTGTTTGGTGATGCGGCTGGTGCCGTGTTACTGGAAGCGTCAGAACAGCCAGGTATCCTGTCAACTCATATTCATGCCGACGGTAAATATTCAGAGTTACTCTATGTTGATAACCCCATTCGCGGTGACGAAGCCTCGGTGCATAACTCCTGGGGTAGTATGAAGGGGAATGATGTCTTTAAAGTTGCCGTAACTAAGCTGTCTGAAGTGGTTGAGCAAACTCTGGCTGCTAACCAGATGGATAAATCGCAAATCGACTGGCTGGTGCCGCATCAGGCTAACTTACGGATTATTGCTGCGGTAGCGCGCAAGCTGGATATGTCGATGGATCAGGTGGTGATTAACCTGGATCGTTATGGCAATACCTCAGCGGCGACCGTACCGACTGCATTGGACGAGGCGGTGCGTGATGGCCGTATTCAGCGTGGTCAAACCTTATTGTTAGAAGCCTTTGGCGGTGGTTTCGCGTGGGCCTCTGCACTGGTTCGCTACTAAGCTTTTATTTTAATTAATATTGTTAATTTCAATGCAGGCACCTTTTAACAGGGTATAACGATGACGAAAAAACTTGCAATTGTCTTTCCCGGTCAGGGTTCACAGAGTGTTGGCATGTTAGCCGATCTGTATCAAACTTATCCGCTGGTACAGGATACCTTTAACGAAGCTTCAGCGGCACTGGGTTATGATTTATGGGCCCTGGTTGCGAATGGCCCGGAAGAGCAGCTGAATGAAACCCAGCGTACCCAGCCGGCATTATTAACGGCTTCCGTTGCCGTCTGGCGTGTATGGCAGCAACAAGGCGGCGCGACCCCCGCTTATTTTGCCGGCCACTCGTTAGGAGAATACTCAGCACTGGTTTGTGCGGGCGTATTGTCTTTGGCCGATGCGGTAAAACTGGTGGAAAAGCGTGGCCAGTATATGCAGCAGGCAGTACCCGCCGGTACTGGCGCCATGGCGGCGATTATCGGTCTGGACGATGCTGCTATCGCCAAAGCCTGTGCCGACGCGGCTCAGGGTGAAGTTGTAGCGCCGGTCAACTATAACTCACCGGGTCAGGTGGTGATTGCCGGTCATAAAGCTGCGGTAGAGCGGGCAGGTGAAGCTTGTAAAGCAACGGGTGCCAAGCGTGCGCTGCCATTACCAGTTAGCGTACCATCGCATTGTGCACTGATGCGCCCGGCGGCTGACCAGTTAGCGACCGATCTGGCTGCACTAAACTTTCAACAACCGGCTATCCCGGTAGTCAATAACGTTGACGTACAAATTGCCAGCAACGGTGATGCGATTAAAGATGCATTAATTCGTCAGCTGTATAGCCCGGTGCGCTGGACTGAAACCATTGAGTATTTCGCCGCGCATGGCGTGACCGAAGTACTGGAGCTGGGTGCAGGTAAAGTATTAAGCGGCCTGATCAAGCGGATTAACAAAGAGCTGAATACCAGTTCGATTACAGATAGCGCCGCATTAAGCGCTGCCCTGACAGCAGAATAAGGTAACAAGATGACAGCATTTATTTCTTTAGAAGGTAAGGTTGCGCTGGTAACAGGTGCCAGCCGGGGTATTGGCAAAGCTATTGCTGAACAGCTGGCAGCCTTGGGAGCCAAAGTGGTTGGTACCGCGACCAGCGAAAAAGGCGCTGCGGCCATTTCGGACTATCTGGGTGCTAACGGCAAAGGCTTAGTGTTGAATGTGACCGATGCCGATTCTGTTGAGCAATGTCTGGCACAGATTAAAGAAAGCTTTGGTGAGATCGATATTCTGGTAAATAATGCCGGTATTACCCGCGATAATCTGCTGATGCGGATGAAAGATGAAGAATGGTTTGATATTATGCAGACCAATTTAACGTCGGTGTATCGCCTGAGTAAGGCGGTACTGCGCAGCATGATGAAAAAGCGTTTTGGCCGCATTATTACCATCGGTTCTGTTGTAGGCTCAATGGGCAATGCCGGACAAACCAACTACGCCGCCGCGAAAGCCGGTGTGTTGGGCTTTACTAAATCGCTGGCACGCGAAGTGGCATCACGCGGTATTACCGTCAATGCGATTGCGCCGGGTTTTATTGATACGGACATGACGAAAGAGTTGTCGGACGAGCAAAAAGAAGCTATTTTCTCGCAAGTCCCTGCAAATCGTTTAGGGCAGCCAGAAGAAATTGCGGCGACAGTGGCATTTCTGGCGTCCACGCAGGCAGCCTATATTACCGGTGAAACAGTTCACGTTAACGGCGGTATGTATATGGTGTAAGCAAATCAGGTTTGACCAGCAAAAAATGCCGAGCGCATTGCTTGCATCAACCCCTGCTTACGCATAAACTAGCGCCAAACCAAATTGCACGATTTGTTGCGATTTAGATGAGAAAAAGGAAGAAAAGATGAGCAACATCGAAGAACGCGTTAAAAAAATTATTATTGAACAGCTGGGCGTTAAAGAAGAAGAAGTGAAGAACGAAGCTTCTTTCGTTGACGACCTGGGTGCAGACTCACTGGACACAGTTGAGCTGGTAATGGCGCTGGAAGAAGAATTCGATACTGAAATTCCAGACGAAGAAGCCGAGAAAATCACCACGGTGCAATCAGCTATTGATTACATCAAAGCCCACGCTGAATAAGCCGAAAGCTTGAGAAACGGGTAGCGAGGCTACCCGTTTTCATTTTAAGAATCAGAAAAACAGGTATTTACGGAGGACACGGTGGCAAAACGTCGTGTAGTGGTAACAGGTTTAGGCATGTTGACGCCGCTGGGCAATGATGTGGCCAGTAGCTGGCAAGCATTGCAGCAGGCAAAAAGCGGCATAAGCCTGATTGAGCACTTTGATACCAGTGCTTATACAACTAAATTTGCCGGCTTAGTCAAAGATTTTGATGTAGAGCCGTATTTTCCGGCAAAAGACGCTAAGAAAATGGATTTGTTTATCCAGTACGGTGTCGCTGCGGCAATGCAGGCCTTTCGTGACTCCGGCCTGGAAATCAATGACGTTAATGCGCACCGCATTGGTGCCGCTATCGGCTCTGGTATTGGTGGTTTAGGCTTAATTGAAGAAAACCATACCAAGTTGATGAACAGCGGGCCGAAACGTTTGTCCCCGTTCTTTGTGCCATCAACCATTATCAATATGATTGCTGGTCAGCTGTCGATTATGCTCGGCTTAAAAGGGCCGAATATCAGTATTGTCACCGCCTGTACTACAGGTGTACACAATATTGGTCAGGCGGCGCGGATGATTGCTTATGGCGATGCTGACGTGATGGTAGCCGGTGGCGCTGAAAAGGCTTCAACTGAGCTCGGTATGGGCGGTTTTGGCGCAGCCCGTGCGTTATCAACCCGTAACGATGCCCCGCAACAAGCCAGCCGGCCCTGGGATAAAGACCGTGATGGCTTTGTACTGGGCGATGGTGCCGGTGTGATGGTGCTGGAAGAATATGAACATGCCAAGGCGCGTGGTGCGAAAATTTACGCTGAGCTGGTTGGTTTTGGCATGAGCGGTGATGCCTACCATATGACCTCACCACCGGAAAACGGTGATGGCGCTGCCCGGGCGATGAAAAATGCACTGAATGACGCCCAGGTTAATCCGGAGCAAGTGCAGTATATCAATGCCCACGGTACCTCAACGCCAGCGGGTGATATCGCGGAAACCATGGCGATTAAAACCGTATTTGCCAACAACCTGGATAAACTGATGGTTAGCTCATCGAAATCGATGATTGGTCACCTGTTAGGTGCTGCCGGTTCAGTGGAATCCATTATCACCGTGCTGTCGCTGCAGGATCAGCTGGTGACGCCAACCATTAACCTGGATAACCCAAGCGAAGGTTGTGACCTGGACTATGTGCCGCATCAGGCGCGTCAGGCGAAGCTGGAGTACGCGCTGTGTAATTCCTTTGGTTTTGGTGGTACTAACGGTTCGATTTTGTTTAAAAAAGTTTAAACTAAGCCAGCGTTAACCGGAAAAACCGCAGTTTGTTACTGCGGTTTTTTTATGCAGCTAAAACCACTTAAACGCGCTTTACTTTGCAAGGCGGCAGCCTTAAGGCATACTGAGCCCAACCTTGTGCAAAGCGGTCGCAAATTTTTGTAAAGAACAGATATGGCTGATTTTATTCTGATTGATTCGCCTGTTACTGCCGCAGTCGCCGGTGGTTGTCGCGCTTTACAATATGGCGATGGCCTCTTTACCACGATGCGGGTGAGCCAGGGTGAGATCGCGCTCTGGCCGCTGCACCTGGCACGGTTGCAGTATAGTGCTAAGCAGCTCGGATTCGCTGAACCAGACTGGCAACAGCTGGCAACCTGGTTACAGGCGCAAGCGCAAACCCGAACTGATGACTGCGTATTTAAATTACTCATCTCCCGGGGTATTGGTGGTCGCGGTTATGCACCGGATCCGCAGACACAAGTACGCTGTTACCTGTATCAGGCGCCGCTGCCGGATTATAGCGCAGTTAAATCAACCGGCTTAAAGGTTGGGGTAGCGACCTTACGACTGGCCAGGCAACCGGCATTAGCGGGTTTAAAACACTGTAACCGGCTGGAACAGGTGATGCTGAAACAGCAGCTGGCATGCACAGCACTGGATGATTTTATTGTTGCCGATACTAACGATTTGGTGGTTGAGGGCACTGCTGCAAATCTGTTCTATCAGTTAGCAGGACATTGGTATACACCGCCGCTGGATGCCTGTGGCGTCGCTGGTGTCATGCGCAAGCATATCATGTCGCAGCTACCGCAGGTTGCTGAGCGCGAGCTGCCACTGCAGGAACTGCCGGCAGTGACGGCGATGTTTTTTACTAATGCATTGCTGGGCATGGCAGCAGTGCGCGACTTAGCTGATCGGACGCTGGATCTTGCTGCCGTGCGGTCAATACAACAACAGGTACTATGTTAAGACGTCTATCTTATTGGTTACCGGTGCTGCTGGTGTTTTTACTGGTCGCTGGTAACAGTTACTGGCAGCAGGTACAACAACGACTGCTGGCGATGCCTATTCAGTTTACGGACGAGCTGTTTGAGCTGCGCGCTGGCGCATCGGCGCGTCAACTCTGTGAGCTGTGGCAGCAACAGCAACAATTGAGTGCCTGGCAGTGTCAGCAACTTAAATTCCACTTGCGCCAACATCCAGAGCAGGCGCAATTGCAGCAGGGGTTATACCGGGTAAGCTCGCCAATGTCGCTGTCGCAGGTCCTGGCATTATTTCGCTCTGGTCGGGTTGCTCAGTTTAGTGTCACCCTGATTGAAGGCGAAACTCTGGTACAAAGCTGGCAACGTTTTGCACAGTTACCTTATTTACAGCAGGATCTGACGCAAATCACGGAATTACAGCAGCTGTTACGCTGGCCGGCTGAGTGGGGCGAATTAGCGCCGATGCCAGAGCTGACGCAACAAATGGAAGGGCTGTTTTTTCCGGATACCTATTTTTATACTGCCAATAGCAAAGCCAGCAGTATCTGGTTGCGTGCTCACCTGGCATTACTAACGCAGCTGGAGCAAGCCTGGCAACAGCGACAGCCCGATTTACCGCTACAAAACCCTTATCAGTTATTGACGCTGGCCTCGATTATCGAAAAAGAAAGCGGTTTGCAAGCCGAACGCGGTTTGGTCAGTTCGGTATTTGTTAACCGCTTAAATACCGGGATGCGACTGCAAACTGATCCGACAGTGATCTATGGTGTAGCGGATTATAACGGCCGTATTACCCGGGCGCATTTGCGTGACCCACACCCTTACAATACCTACCGGCATCATGGTTTACCGCCAGGGCCGATTTCATTGGTTAGTTTAAGTGCGCTAAAAGCGGCAGCCGCACCTGAGCAGAGCGATTACTACTACTTTGTTAGCCGCGGTGATGGTTCCCACGTGTTTTCACAAACACTAGAGCAGCATAACAGCGCAGTACGCAAATATATTCTTGGACAAAATAATGAGCAGTAACGGCAAATTTATCGTTATCGAAGGGCTGGAGGGGGCAGGTAAAAGTACTGCTATTGCCACTGTAAAACAGTATCTGGAAAGCCGCGGTCATCAGGTGGTTTGTACCCGGGAGCCCGGAGGTACGCCGCTGGCAGAACAATTACGCACTTTAGTTAAACAAGCAGATTTACAAGAACAGATTGCACCAGAAACCGAACTCTTGCTGATGTATGCTTCGCGCGTACAACTGTTGACCAATGTAATCCGACCGGCGCTCGCGGCCGGTAACTGGGTATTGGCTGATCGCCATGATCTCTCATCGCGCGCCTATCAGGGCGGAGGCCGGCAGCTCGGTGAAAGCTTGTTGGATACGCTGCGTACAGCGGTACTTGGCGACACGCGACCCGATCTGACCTTATATCTGGATATCGATCCGGCGCAGGGTTTGGCCCGCGCGGCCAGCCGCGGTGAGTTAGATCGGATAGAGCAGGAGCAACTGAGCTTTTTTCAGCGTACCCGGGCCAAATATCTGGAGATCGCCGCCAAGGAACCCAATATCGTGGTGATTGATGCCGGGCAGCCACTGATACAGGTGCAGCAGGCGCTGCGGCAAGCGTTACAGGCGGCAGGAGTCTGAGATGGCGCTGCTGAATAGCCAGGCCTATCCATGGTTAAACGACAGTTTGCAGCAGCTGTCACAGTTGTATCATCAACAACGACTGGCGCATGCCTTATTATTTAATGGCCCGGAAGGCATTGGTAAACTTGAACTAGGGCATATGCTGGCGGCGTTAGTGTTGTGTAAAACGCCGGCGGCTGCAACGGCCTGTGGCCAGTGTAAAAGCTGCCTGTTACTGGCAGCCGGTAATCATGCCGATCTGTTGTTGTTACAGCCGGAAAACGCCAGTCTGGGTGTGGATGAAATCCGCCGTTTAACGGATTTTACTCAGGGTAAAGCACAACAAAGCGGGAATAAAGTGGTGTTATTGCGCCATGCTGAGCGGCTAACCGAAGCGGCAGCCAACGCCTTGTTAAAAACGCTGGAGGAACCACCGCAGGGCTGTTTCTTAATCCTCTGTACTGCACAGGCGCAGCGCTTGAAGCCAACCATTTTAAGCCGTTGTCAGCGCTGGGATCTGGCGCCTCTTAGCGCTTCGCAACTAAGCGATTATTTGCGAACACAGCTGCAGGGTCCTGTTCCGGATTTTATTGTCAGCTTTAGCGGTGGAGCACCGTTAAAAGCGATCAGTCTGTTACAAAGTAGCGAACTGGAGACACTGCAGCAACTTATTACGCAATTGCAGCAGTTTATCCGCAGCACTGAACCGTTAGCTCCGCTGCTGAAACAGCTGGAAGGACGCAGTGATCTAACCTTACTGCTAAGCTATGTATTGCGCGAACAAATAGTGACGATGCCGATGTTAGCACCCGCGCAGATGCAGGGGTTGCAACAAAGCCTGTTCCGCTTCTGTCGTGACGAACAACGGATTTTAGGGCAGAATAAAGCGCTGGCGCTAAGTGCGCTGTTAACGGAGTGGCGGGCTTTACTCAGAGCCGGTCGGCCGGGGCGCGATTAGGAGGCAAAATGGAAGAGTTAGCACTGGGTTTTACTGATACCAAAGAGCTGTATCGTTGCTATATGCCGTTTATGAAAAACGGTGGTCTGTTTATTCGCTCGGCCCGGCATTACCGAATGGGGCAGTCGCTGGCGCTAAGTGTAACCTTGCCCGATGCCCTGGAGCCGGTGCTGGTTACCGGCAAGGTCGCCTGGGTCTCGCCACTGGGTGCCCAAAGCTCGAATCCGGCAGGGATTGGCGTCGCTTTTATTGATGATAAGCATAATCTGAGTAGTCGGATTGAAAAGTTACTGGGTGGTATGCTGCATAGCAATGAACCCACCTATACCATGTAGTTATTGCCGGTAGCGCCTTGCCGCTCCGGTTTTTGTCTGAGGTTGTTTTGTTTGTAGATTCACATTGTCATTTAGACCGGCTGGAGCTGGATAAACTCGGGCTTTCGTTGGAGCAGGTGCTCAACAACGCTGCACAGCGTAATATTGAACACCTACTGTGTGTTAGCGTGTCGTTGGCAGAATATCCGGCAATGGCTGAGCTGGTAAAACCGTACGCGCAAGTGTCGGTATCTTGTGGTGAACACCCTTTGCATCAGAGTGATAGTGTTGACGTCGACTTGTTAGCCCGCTTGGCAGCGCAGCCAGAGGTAGTGGCGGTAGGCGAAACTGGTCTGGATTATTTTTATAACCCGGACAGCAAGCTCAGCCAGCAAGACGGCTTTGTTAAACATATCAGTGTCGCCCGGCAATTAAACAAGCCATTGATTATCCATACCCGGGATGCCCGTGCCGATACCATTAATTTAATGAAAACGCACCAGGCTGGCGATGCTGGTGGAGTATTGCATTGCTTTACTGAAAACTATGAGATGGCAAAGGCGGCGCTGGATCTGGGTTTTTATATTTCTATCTCCGGCATTATGACGTTTCGTAACGCAACCGAGCTACGCGAGGTAGTAAAAAAGCTGCCTTTAGACCGGCTATTAATTGAAACCGATGCGCCTTATCTGGCGCCGGTACCGCATCGCGGTAAAACCAATCAACCGGCTTATGTGACTGACGTTGCTGCAGCAATGGCAGAGGTTAAGGCAGTAACTTTAGAGCAGCTGGCGCAGCAAACAACGGCAAACTTCTATCAGTTGTTTACGCTAGCCGCGGCAAAACGACAGGCTGCATAAATTTTCGGCTGTTACCCCGCAGATAAAAGAAGCCCGGAACCAATCCAAATTGTTCCGGGCTTAGGGGAATGGCTCATAGGGAATGAGCCGTGCGCTATCGAGAAGAAGTTACCTAAAGTAAAATCAAGTGTAGCTAAGCTACGCTAATTTTCATGTTCCTTAAGTTGCGAAAAGTTATTTACCCACTCTTTTTATTGTTCAACTTATGCCCAAGTTATCCCCAGCTTACACCTGCAATTATGCACAGCGACTGAATTTGACCTGTAATAGGGTCAGATATTGTTATCATTATGTAAGCTAAAAATCTGGATTTATATTCTAAAAAAATCTAAAAATTCATCTTCAGCTACAATGATAGCTCCGGTTTACTGCTCATTATCGCAAGATGGACTCCGGTACGGTGGGCGTACCGGAATCGAAGAGCGGTGTCGCTTTGAGTTTGGTGTAAATCTCACTATCGCAGGATGGACTCCGGTACGGCAAGCGTACCAGAGTCCTTAGGCATTAATTTGTACTTTAGTCTGATTGTCGACAATCCTGCCGATTTTAACTTGACACTGGCGTTAAATAAGCCTAAAACTTACCCATTCTTTGTTTATGTCGACAATCAGCTATGAATCCTGCTTTGCAACGCCCCGCTGTAACCGCTGCTGATCGTGTACTGCAAGAGTTGTTGCGCGCCATTGTGGCCGGTGAAATTGCGCCGGGCTCAAAGATCAGCGAGCCGGAGCTGGCGAAACGCTTTGATCTTAGCCGTGCGCCGCTGCGTGAAGCCTTAGCAAGGTTAGAGCGATGCCACTTACTGGAACGCACGCCGAATGCCGGGGCACGGGTAGTGAAATTGTCGACAGAAAATTTGTTATCGCTGTATCAACTGCGTGAAGAATTAGAGGGCTTAGCCTGCCGGTTAGCGGCCTCACAAATGAGCGATGCCGAAATTCGTGAGATGCAGGATTTATTAGATCAGCACCTTAGCTCGCAGCGGGTGCGTGAGGGTGAGAGTTATTACCAGGAAGCCGGCGATCTGGATTTTCATTACCGTATTATTCTTGGCAGTAAAAACCCGTATTTAATCAATATTCTAACCGACGAGCTGTATCACCTGATGCGGATGTACCGGGTGCAGCTTGGCATGAATGGCCCGCGCGTATCGCGGGCATTTGACGAACATAAGGCTATTATTAATGCCATTGCCAATCGCGATGGTGAACTGGCCGACTTATTGATGCGCCGGCATATCGCTGCCTCCAGGCGCAATATCGAACATAAACTGTCTGAACTAGAGCAACAGGGGAACTAAGATGAGCAATTTAACCGCCGGCCAGAAATTCCGTGCCGCCATTACCGCCAATTCGCCACTGCAAATCGTCGGCACCATTAATGCCTACACCGCGATGATGGCCGAGCGTACCGGACACCAGGCGCTTTACCTGTCTGGCGCTGGCGTAGCCAATGCCTCTTTTGGTTTACCAGACTTAGGCATGACCTCATTAAATGATGTGTGTGAAGATATCCGCCGTATTACCGCTGCGACTTCGGTGCCGCTATTGGTAGATGCCGATACCGGTTGGGGTGGAGCCTTTAATATTGCCCGCACGGTAAAAGAAATGACCCGTGCCGGCGCCGCCGGTTTTCATATTGAAGATCAGGTCGCGCAGAAACGCTGTGGCCATCGCCCGAATAAAGAAATTGTCAGCCTCGATGAAATGGTCGACCGCGTTAAAGCCAGTGTTGATGCCCGCACTGACGAGAGCTTCTTTATTATGGCGCGTACCGATGCGTTAGCCCAGCAAGGTTTAGAGGCCGCCATTGAACGGGCGATTGCTTGTCAGGACGCCGGTGCCGATGCCATTTTTGCTGAAGCGGTGCATACGCTGGAACAATACAAAGCCTTTACCTCAGCGTTAAAGGTGCCGGTACTGGCCAATATCACTGAGTTTGGTCAAACTCCACTGTATAACAAAGCTGAGCTGGCCAGCGTTGGTGTGGCGATGGTGCTGTATCCGTTAAGTGCCTTCCGTGCCATGAACAAGGCCGCATTAAATGTGTATCAGTCGATTCTGGCAAACGGCGATCAGAAAGCCGTGGTAGACAGCATGCAAACCCGCGCTGAGCTGTACGACTTTTTAAATTACCACAGCTTCGAGCAAAAACTGGATCAGCTGTTTAGCAGCAAAAAATCTTAAAATAGACAGAACAGGAGCAACAACCATGTCAACAGGTAAAGTACTCTCAGGCGCAGGTTTGCGCGGCCAGGTAGCAGGTAAAACCGCCTTATCAACAGTAGGTAAGACAGGTTCAGGCTTAACCTATCGGGGCTATGATGTAAAAGATTTAGCCGCCAACTGTACCTTTGAAGAAGTGGCGCACTTAATTTTAAAGGGCGAATTGCCAAATAGTGCTGAATTGGCTGCTTACAAAGCCAAATTAAAGAGCCTGCGGGCACTGCCACAGGCACTAAAAGACGTATTAGAGCGTATTCCAGCCAATGCCCATCCGATGGATGTGATGCGTACTGGCTGCTCAATGCTGGGTAACCTGGAAATGGAACACAGCTTTGCCCAGCAGCAGGACGTAACTGACCGGATGCTGGCGATTTTCCCAGGACTGGTAAACTACTGGTATAACTATAGCCACCATGGCAAGCGCGTAAACGTGGAAACCGACGCCGATTCCATTGCCGAACAATTCCTCTGGACCTTACACGACAAGAAACCAGAAGCCTTGCATATGGAAGTAATGCAAGCCTCGCTGATTTTGTACGCCGAGCATGAATTTAACGCCTCCACCTTTACTGCCCGGGTGTGTGCCTCGACGCTAAGCGATATGCACTCCTGTATTACCGGCGCTATCGGCTCACTGCGTGGCCCATTGCATGGCGGTGCGAACGAGGCGGCGATGGAGCTGATTGAGAAAATGGATAACGCCGACGATGCTGAGCAAAAACTGCTGGGCATGCTGGAGCGCAAAGAAAAGATTATGGGCTTTGGCCATGCCATTTACTCTGAGTCAGATCCGCGTAATGCTGTGATCAAAGAGTGGTCAGAAAAGCTGGCCAAGGCTAATGGCGATACCAAGTTGTACGATGTATCAGTGCGCTGTGAAGCGGTAATGTGGCGTGAGAAAAAACTATTCTGTAACGCCGATTTCTTCCATGCGTCGGCCTATAACTATATGGGTATTCCAACCAAGCTGTTTACGCCGATTTTCGTGTGCAGCCGCTTAACGGGTTGGGCCGCCCATGTGATGGAGCAGCGCGCCGATAACCGTATTATCCGGCCAAGCGCGGATTATGTGGGTGTTGAGCCACGTACTGTGAAACCTATTGAATCAAGATAGAGTTTAGGTACCCGAGAATCGGATTGCTCTAAGCCAAGCTTTGATGGCATGGTGCCTGACAAATGCGTTTGGATCGCATTTGGACAGGCACTGGCCCGCAAGGGTGAATGTCAGGATGACATTCACAATGAAGCCTACAGGGATGTATTCACGGCGGCTTGGCGTGAGCAATCCGGTTCGACGGTGCACGCCTGACTCTGAATCCAAAGTGCTATGCAGACAGAGACCGACCATGAATAGCCAATACCGCAAAAATTTACCTGGTACCAAGCTCGACTACTTTGACGCCCGCGAAGCGGTAGACGCCATTGAGCCGGGTGCTTATGCCAAACTCCCATACACCTCGCGCGTGCATGCCGAAAACCTGGTGCGCCGTTGTGATCCAGCGCTATTGCCAGATGCGTTAAAACAGCTGATTTACCGCAAGCGCGATATCGATTTTCCGTGGTTCCCGGCCCGTGTGGTCTGCCACGATATTTTAGGCCAAACCGCGCTGGTTGATTTAGCCGGCCTGCGTGATGCCATCGCGGAAAAGGGTGGTGATCCGGCCAAAGTGAACCCGGTGGTGCCAACGCAGCTGATTGTTGACCACTCATTAGCCGTAGAACATGCCGGTTTTGAAAAAGACGCCTTTGAGAAAAACCGCGCCATTGAAGACAGACGTAACGACGATCGCTTCCACTTTATTAACTGGACCAAGAAAGCCTTTAAAAACGTGGATGTGATCCCGCCGGGTAACGGCATTATGCACCAGATTAACTTAGAGCGGATGTCGCCGGTGATCCATGCCAAAGATGGCGTGGCGTTTCCGGATACCTTAGTGGGTACCGATAGCCATACGCCGCATGTGGATGCTTTAGGTGTAATCGCCATTGGCGTCGGTGGTTTAGAGGCCGAAAGCGTGATGCTGGGCCGCGCCAGCTGGATGCGGCTGCCAGATATTATTGGCGTAGAGCTAACCGGTAAAGCGCAGCCGGGTATTATGGCGACCGATATTGTACTGGCGCTGACCGAGTTTTTGCGTAAAGAAAAAGTGGTATCAAGCTATTTAGAATTCTTTGGCGAAGGTGCCGACAGCCTGAGTTTAGGTGACCGGGCTACCATTTCTAATATGACACCAGAATACGGTGCCACTGCAGCGATGTTCTCTATCGATCAGCAAACGCTGGATTATTTAACCCTGACAGGCCGCGAGAGCGCACAGGTAAAACTGGTAGAAACCTATGCCAAAGCCGCTGGTCTGTGGAGCGAAAGTTTAAAAACCGCTGAATATGAGCGCGTATTACGCTTTGATTTATCCAGCGTTGGCCGCACTATGGCTGGCCCATCGAACCCGCATGCCCGTCTATCGACCAGCGATTTAGCCGCTAAAGGCATTGCCGGTAAGTATGAAATTGAAGAGGGCAAGATGCCGGATGGCGCGGTGATTATCGCGGCCATTACCAGCTGTACCAATACCTCTAACCCGCGCAATGTTATTGCCGCCGGTTTGCTGGCGCGTAATGCCAATAAACTCGGTTTAAGCCGCAAGCCGTGGGTGAAAACCTCGCTGGCGCCCGGCTCCAAAGCCGTGCAGCTGTATTTGGAAGAAGGCGGTTTACTGCCAGAGCTGGAGCAACTGGGCTTTGGTATTGTCGCCTTTGCTTGTACCACCTGCAATGGTATGAGCGGCGCGCTGGATCCGGTGATTCAGCAGGAAATTATTGACCGTGATCTGTACGCCACAGCGGTGTTATCGGGTAACCGTAACTTTGATGGCCGTATTCACCCTTATGCCAAGCAGGCGTTTTTAGCATCACCTGCGTTGGTTGTCGCCTATGCGATTGCCGGTACTATCCGCTTTGATATCGAAAAAGATGTACTGGGCTACCATAACGGTAAAGCCATTACCTTAAAAGATATCTGGCCAAGCGATGCCGAAATTGATGCGGTAGTGGCGCAAAGCGTAAAACCGGAGCAGTTCCGTAAAGTGTACGAGCCGATGTTTGCGCTAAGTGTGGATTACGGTGAGCAAATTAGCCCGCTATATAATTGGCGGCCACAAAGTACCTATATTCGCCGCCCACCATACTGGGAAGGCGCGCTGGCAGGCGAGCGCAGCTTAAGCGGCATGCGACCGCTGGCGATTTTGCCGGACAATATTACCACTGACCATTTATCACCGTCGAACGCCATTCTGCTGGATAGTGCGGCCGGTGAGTATCTGGCTAAAATGGGCTTGCCGGAAGAAGACTTTAACTCTTATGCCACGCACCGCGGCGATCACTTAACGGCACAGCGCGCTACCTTTGCTAACCCCAAACTGTTTAACGAAATGGTGCTGGAAAACGGCAAGGTAAAACAAGGTTCGCTGGCTCGGGTTGAGCCGGAGGGTAAGGTGATGCGGATGTGGGAAGCGATTGAAGCCTATATGGATCGCAAACAGCCGCTGATTATTATTGCCGGTGCCGACTATGGCCAGGGCTCATCACGCGACTGGGCCGCCAAAGGTGTGCGGTTAGCGGGTGTCGAAGCCATTGTGGCTGAAGGTTTTGAGCGCATTCACCGTACTAACTTAATTGGCATGGGCGTATTACCGCTGGAGTTTAAGCCAGGCACCAACCGTAAAACCCTGCAGTTAGATGGTACTGAGACCTATGATGTGAAAGGCGCGCGCACGCCACGCACTGATTTAACGCTGGTAATTAACCGCGCTAACGGTGAAGTGGTAGAAGTGCCAGTCACCTGCCGTTTAGATACGGCCGAAGAAGTATCGATTTATGAAGCCGGTGGTGTGCTGCAGCGCTTTGCGCAGGACTTTTTGCAAGGAGCGGTGTAATGAGCGTCGGTCAGATCAAAATTCCCGCTACCTATATGCGTGGCGGAACCTCGAAAGGCGTGTTCTTTAAGCTGACTGACTTACCCGCTGCTGCCCAGCAGCCGGGTAAGGCGCGGGATAACCTGCTGCTGCGGGTAATTGGCAGCCCGGATCCATACGGTAAACATACCGATGGCATGGGCGGCGCGACCTCGAGCACCAGTAAAACCGTGATCTTAAGCAAAAGCAGCAAGCCCGAGCATGATGTTGATTATCTGTTTGGTCAGGTCGCTATCGATAAACCCTTTATTGACTGGAGTGGCAACTGCGGCAACTTAACCGCTGCAGTAGGCGCTTTTGCCATTAGCAATGGTTTGGTAGATGCCGCGCGGATCCTGCAAAATGGCCTGTGCACGGTGCGGATTTGGCAGGCTAATATTGGCAAAACCATTATTGCCCATGTGCCGATAACAAAGGGTGAGGTGCAGGAAACCGGTGACTTTGAGCTAGATGGGGTAACCTTTCCTGCGGCGGAAGTGCAAATTGAGTTTCTAGATCCTGCTGCCGATGAAGGCGAGGGCGGTGGTGCCATGTTCCCAACCGGCAATTTAGTGGATGATTTAGAGGTGCCAGGTATTGGTAACTTTAAAGCCACGCTAATTAATGCCGGCATTCCGACCATCTTTGTTAATGCCGCGGATATTGGCTACACCGGTACTGAACTGCAGGACGCGATAAATAGCGATGCGGCGGCCTTAGCGCGCTTTGAAACTATCCGCGCCTATGGCGCAGTAAAAATGGGTCTGATACAGGATATCAGCGAAGCGGCCGCCCGCGCCCACACGCCAAAAATTGCTTTTGTCGCGCCGCCACAAAGTTATATGGCGTCCAGCGGTAAAACCGTTGCTGCCAGCGAAATTGATTTGCTGGTACGGGCCTTATCAATGGGTAAATTACACCATGCGATGATGGGCACGGCAGCGGTGGCCATTGGTACGGCCGCTGCAATACCCGGTACCCTGGTAAATTTAGCCGCCGGCGGTGGTGCCAGAGAAGCAGTACGCTTTGGCCATCCATCTGGTACCTTACGGGTTGGTGCCGCAGCCGCTGAAGTAGCTGGTCAATGGACGGTGACCAAAGCCATTATGAGCCGCAGCGCGCGGGTGCTGATGGAAGGCTGGGTAAGGGTGCCTGGCGATTGTTTTTAAGGGACGCTTTTAGTGGTTATCGATTTAACAGGGCGCTATCAGCGCTCTGTTTTTTGACAGAACTGGAAAGAGCCACAGTAATGGTCACGGCCGGCAATAATCGTTAATCCTTGATTAAGTTTTGGCTGGCCGGATCTTTGTATACTCTGATGGCAGTAACAGCGCTGGCAAGGTGCATTATCTTAAGTATCTTGTGGGCCTGACCGACCTGCGCTTAGCAATAGATAACGGTCAAACATTTTCTGAATCGAAGTAACGCTTTATATAAGGAAATCATAAGAGTATGAAAAAATGGAGCACTTTTGCCGGGGTAATACTGCTATTAATTATTGGCCTTGTGGTATTCCATCAAAAAATTATTTCCGTGCTGGTTTTACCGTCATATATTGCCTGGGCAGAAGCGACCGAAACCGAAGGGCTGCGTATTGGCGAACCCTTAAGTGAAGGACAACTGCGGTTGGCGCGGGAAATTGGTATCAAAAGCCCGGAGAAAATCAGGCTGGTGGTCGTTGATCAGGTCCCTTTCCCTTACGAAAACCTGCTACTAAAAACCGTGGGCGAAGCCGTGGGGTTTATCGGTGAAGGTATTATCAACAATGCCCAGGTGTTTGGTTATGCCATTTATGTGAGAAAAGGCTATCAGTTAACGACGCCTAAACTGGCGCATGAGTTGGTACATGTGCTGCAAATTGAACGTGCCAGCTTGCAGCAGGTGATAACGCTGCATTTTAGTGATCTCGTCACCTATGGTTATGACAACTCGCCCTTGGAGGTTGAAGCCTTTCAGGCTAATGAGAAGTACCGTGATGTGTTATAGCGTTCAGGGGTTCGCGTCACAGCTTTGCTGTTGGTGGTTTTTTTCGGGCCGTTGACCCAGTAACAGGCAGTATCTTCTATAGTTAGATTATGCCTGCGTTAAGGTGCAACACCACTACCGACCAAACTTTGTAGCAATATCATGCAAACCAACCCGGTTGTACATTTTGAAATCTACGTCGACGATATGTCGCGGGCCAGAGCGTTTTATAACCTGATCGGACTGCATTCTATGCAATAGTTTGGTTTTACTGTAACCAGTTGAAACCCACGCCAGGCACAGGCGCGGCTACGCAAAAGCAATCCAGCGCCCGGCGATAATAATGGCCAGCCAGAGCAGCAAGGAGCACGCCGCAGCTAACTTTAAACCCGAGCTAACCTGGGCACCGCTTTGTGCTTGCTGCCAGCTCTGGCTGTATTGCACCAGTAGTAGGTTAAGTAGTGCCAACGATAATAATGCGAGTTTCAGCAAAAACGCCGGGTTATGTAAATAGTGCTGTGGTTGTACACTAAATAAGAGTAAACCGCTCGCTATCGCTAAGCCTAAGCCCAGACCCGCTATGCGGCTTAGCAAACTCAGAACTTCAGCCAGTGCGTTTTGGCTCAGCACACCTAAAAGTCGTAAATCCAGCAGCAGAATATTACCCAGCAGAATACCAATACCCACGATATGCAGACTGCTTAGCAGCGGATAAGCTAACTCTGAGTGACGAATGGCGCTGGCGAGCGCCGATTCCGCCAGGGTGCTGCTTAGCGACTGCAGCATTACTCGTCTTCGCGCACCAGTTGCGGATAAAAGGTATACACCTTGCCATTAATGGTGGCTCTTACTGCTTTAATAATGCGCTCGTCGCTTTTCGCTGAGCGATGTCCGCGTATCAGCACGGTATCACCAACGGCGGCTTCACCCTCGACAAAGCCAGCATCGCGGGTTTGACGCGGATTACCTAAATCTACCTGCCAGTCGCCATCCGGCGTGGTAATCATTAAACGCGGATGCGGGGGACCGATAAAGATTTCGGTGATCTCGCCGGTCATTTCGGTTTGCTTATCTTCGGTCCAGTTCCAGCCGTGATGGGCCAGGGCGCTACTAGCCCAAAGCGTGACCGCAACAACAGTGACACCAAGGGTTTTGTCAGTGAACTTGCGCATGGTTAACCTCATTTGCTGTTAAAAAGAGTTAGCGTGTTTGCCGCACGCCAATGACAAGTATACGAAGCAGCGGCAGGGACGGTGCAGTTTATCGGCAATTTTTGCGATAAACGGGCAGGCAAGCAGGCTCTGTTACAGCGCTTCGGCGTAGCGATACAGCGCTTTTAAAATCGCAGTTTTTTGTTCGTCGGCACTGTGTTCATGTGCCAGGTTTTCTAGCGCCAGACTAAATTGCTCCAGCGTTAAGTTTGGATTATCCAGTCCATGCATCAGTTTATCGGTGCGATAGCGTTGCCATTTTTGTAACTCGCTATCGGTAAGGGTGAGCGGGTAGTTGCGCGCCCGGTATAAAAAATACAGCCGGTTTAACCGCTCTTCGTTAAACAACACACTATCGGCAGTCAGGTTAGCCGGATCCAACTGATGCAATAGCTGCATTTTCTGCTTATCGGCATCGCTGATAAAGCCCTGGTAAAGCTGGTAGTCGGGGTTAGTCTCTGCACTATACTCGGTTGGCGTTTGATAAAGCTCAACAACCTTTTGCTGGAGCTCACGATGCTGGCGTAGCCATTCCAGATGCTGCAGGCACAGGTTACGATCGATACCAAGCTCAGTGGCGCGCTCGGCACTCAATGTTTTGGCATTAGCTAAAACCGGGCATTTGTTCAGATGAATCAGTTTTAACCCCAGCCGTTGTTCGCCATCGGCCAGGTCGCTGGTTTTTTTATATAACTTTTGCTGCAGTGTGGCTAAGTCATCGTTGAGTAACGGGCTTGGGTCGAGCTGCAGGTTATGGCAGATCACGGCATTTTTATTAGTTGGGTGGTAGGCCAGCGGTACTACCCAGCTGGCACAACCTTGCGCAGCCGGAAACTTTGATGACACATGGACCAGCGGGGTTAAACCGGCAACATCAATCAGCTCACTGACTTTTTGCTTTTTACGCAGTTCAAATAAGTACTGGAATAACTTCGGCTGCTGGTGTTTTATCAATTTGGCAATAGCAATAGTGGCATAGACATCCGATAAGGCATCGTGTGCTGAGCTGTGCTCCAGGTTATTGGCTTTAGTCAGGTGCTCCAGCTTAAAGCTGGGGCTGCCATCTTCACGTAGCGGCCAGTTAATACCCTCTGGGCGCAGCGCGTAGCAGGCGCGCACCAGATCAATCAGATCCCAGCGACTATTACCGTGTTGCCATTCCCGACCATACACATCGAAAAAGTTGCGATACAGGCTATAGCGGGTAACTTCATCGTCAAAGCGCAGGCTATTGTAACCAAGCACGCAGGTATTCGGGGTGCTGAATACTTGCAGAATGCGCTGCATAAACTCAGTTTCAACTAATCCTTTTTTATTACATAGCTGCGGAGTAAGGCCAGTGATCAGGGCTGCTTGAGGGTGCGGTAAATAGTCGTTCGCCAGCTGGCAATACCACATATCCGGCTCACCGATAATGTTTAGTTCGCTGTCAGTGCGGATGCCGGCGAATTGGGCTGGCCGATCTTTTTTCGGATCCGCGCCCCAGGTCTCAAAGTCATAGAAATAAAAGCTTGGCGCTTGGTTCATTACAGGTCCTGATTGGGAATTCAGCCGCTTAGCTGTCATTACATTACAAGCTGCATCATACCTTATCAGGCCCCAAGCCGTACAGCCAGCGTGTACCATGCTGAAGATACGCTAAACAAACTGCGACCAGTACCGGTTAATTGCGCTGTAGCGGATGGCCGAGCTACTCACAAAGTGGTAAAGTGCGCGCTACCACTTATACTTAGCGTTTTGCTAAATAAGAACACCCTGAGTTTGTTATGCGTAAAAATTTACCTGTTACTTCCATTCGCCGTACCTTCGCAGCTGAACAACGCCTGATTTCGGTGACCGACACCCGCGGCATTATTACCGATTGCAACGACGCCTTTGTGGCGGTGAGTGGTTTTAGTCGAGATGAGCTGATTGGCCAACCCCATAATATTGTGCGCCATCCTGACATGCCGCCTGCTGCCTATGAAACCATGTGGCGCTATTTAAAGCAGGGAAAGAACTGGATGGGGTTAGTGAAAAACCGCTGCAAGAACGGTGATTATTACTGGGTAGACGCCTACGTGATGCCGATCAGTGAAAAAGGCAAGGTGATTGGCTATGAGTCTGTACGTTGCGTGCCAAATGAGCAAGATGTCGCACGGGCAGAGCAGCTTTATCAACAGATTAACAGCACTAAAAGTAAATTGAGTCTGCCACAGCCCACTGTGTTAATCAGCGTGATAACGGTGTTAGCGGCGTTAATCTCTCTGGTGTTTGCTGGTCTTGGCGCGGCGCAGTGGGTATTAATTGCTGGCTTGCTGGCGTTGGTCGCCTATTATCAGCAGCGTCGGCGTAAACTGTTCGCCGATCTGGATGTCTTAATGCCCGGCGCGTTTCAGGATCCGCTTGCGGTACAGAGTTATACCGATGACAGTATGAGCAATGGTCGTCTTAAGGTCGGTGTACTGAGTGAAGGCGCGCATTTGCGAGCAATGTTAACCCGCATTGAAAATGCGGCCGGGCGGGTTGCGGTTGACTCAGACCGGGGCTTGCAGTTAACGCGGGAAGCCAATAATGAAATCGATCGGCAACAGGCAGAAACCATGCAAGTGGCCACTGCGATGAATGAAATGACGACGACCATCGCAGAGGTCGCACACCATGTCACCGATACGGCGGCGCAGGCAGAAAAGGCACATAAGCTTTCAGCAAAAGGTAACGAAATTGCCGGTATTACTCGCCATTCGATTGAAAAACTGCGCGATACAGTAAGTAGTATTAGTCAGTCTGTAACGGAAGTCGCAGAGCAAACCGACAAGATCGCCAAAGCCGCTCAGTTTATCGAGCAGATTGCCGATCAAACCAACTTACTGGCGCTAAATGCAGCTATTGAAGCCGCCCGAGCCGGTGAGCAAGGTCGTGGATTTGCGGTAGTCGCTGAAGAAGTGCGCAGTCTGGCTCAACGTACCCAGCAGTCGACCAAAGAAATTTATGGTATTGTCAGTGAGCTGACTGCCCGTGCAAATAATGCGGTGCAGGTTGCCAAGTTGGGTGCCGAGGATGCTGACCATGGTTTACATAAAGTCGTAGAAAGCGGTGAAATGTTAGCCGGAATCAGTGGTGCGGTGACTGAGATTGCTCATATGTCGACGCAAATGGCGGCAGCGGTAGAGGAGCAGGCGCACGTAGCCGAAGATATTAATCGCCAAGTTGTCAGTATTTCAACGTTAGCCGGGCATAGCACCAGTGCGGCAAATGAGGCCTCACATACGCTGGAACAGCTAAAGCGCGTATCTGACGAGCTGGCTGATTTAGTACATCGCTTTAAACGCTAAACCGGGCGACTAAGGAGTTTGATGTTTCGTTCTTTACGCAGTCAACTGACGCTGTTACTGTTGGGGCTGTTGGTGTTGCTGGCTCTGGTTACCGGTTACGCCACCCTGACTACTATGCGTAATGACAGTGAGCAACAGGCACGGCAACTGTTACAGGTTGCCACCAAGGTGTTCCGGCAAACTTTGCAGGTGCGTAGCAACCAGTTAACCGATAGTGTGCGCTTATTGGCTGCTGACTTTGGTTTTCGCCAGGCGGTTGCTACCGCCGAAGCCGAAACCATTAACAGTGTGCTTGAGAATCACGGTGCCCGTATTAACGCCAGCCTGGCATTGTTATTTGCCGCAGATGGCCAGCTGCTTGCTACTACTGCACCGATGCAAGATAGCAACTTACTGACTGATTTGTTGCAGCAAGCACGGCAACAGCAAGAGTCGCAGGCCAGTATTCTGAGTATTGGTGAACAAGCTTATCAAATTGTGCTGGTGCCGGTCAGGGCGCCACATCTTATTGCCTGGGTTGGCATGGGTTTTAGTGTCGACGAGGCCCTGGCCAGTCAAATCCGCGAGATCACTGGGTTAGATGTCAGCTTTGCCCGCCTGGCGCCGCAACAGCGGCAGTTGCTTACGTCTACCTTAAATCCCGCAGCACAGCAGCAGTTGCAGCTCAGCATGCAACAATTAATGGTAAGCGAAGAGTTAATGTTGCTGGACGAACCACTTCATCATATTTCGCAGGCCTTTACGCTGAGTCCGCAGCAGCAGCTGTGGGCGTTTCTGCATTTACCGAATGAGCGCTGGTTGGCGAATTATCAACAGTTACGTCAGCAACTACTGCAAATTTTTAGTCTGGGTCTGGCGTTGGCGCTGGTGGTGGCCTTTATTTACACCCGAAGTGTTACCCGGCCATTGGCTAAGCTGGTAGATTTTGCCCGTGCCATCGGCCGTGGTCAGCAGGTCGCGCCACCCGCTGTCGCCTTAGCTGAAGTCAGTGTATTGGCCAATACGCTAACTCATATGCGTTCAGCAATTCTGCAGCGGGAACGGCAACTACAACAGCAAGCAGAATCCGATACGCTGACCAATCTGCCAAACCGCCTGGCCGTTGACAAGCATTTACCGGCGCTGTTGGCGGCAGAGGATACGCTGTTATTGCAGCTGAATATTGCCAAGTTCCGCTTTATAAACGATAGCTTCGGTTTTAGTAATGGTGATCTGTTACTGCAGCAACTGGCAGGACGCCTGGCACTGCAGGCTGATGCCCGCTTATGTGCCCGCCTCGGCGCGGATGAGTTTTTAGTGGTGTTGGCTCAGCCGGTAGCAGAGAACACACTGCAACATCTACTACAGCAATTAAGCGCACCCTTTGATCTGGCCGGCTCCAGCATTCAACTGAGTCTGTTGGCGGGGGCATACCCGTGTCAGCAGGGCGCCTCTGACGTCAATATGCTACTGCGCCGGCTCGATATCGCGCTGAATAACGCCCGTGCCCGGGGCCTGAGCCTGATGTACTACCAAAGCGGTCAGGATGAGAGTCATCAACGCGAACTGACCATTATCCGTGATCTGCCGCTGGCGCTGAAAAGCGGGCAGTTTAGTGTGGTATTTCAGCCTAAGGTGGATATTCAGCAACAGCGTTGTGTGGCGGCCGAAGCGTTGATCCGCTGGCAGCATCCGCAGCTGGGTTTTATTTCACCGATGGAGTTTATTCTATTGGCGGAGCGCTCGGGTAATATCAGTATGATCTCGCACTGGATGTTAAAAGCCGTGATTGACCAGCTAGTCAGCTGGCAACAGCAACATCCGCAATTGGCGGTGGCGGTAAACTTGTCCGCAGCGGATTTGTTAGATGATAGCTTACCCGGCAGGATCCTCGGTTGGCTGGCAGAAGCCGGGGTGAGCGTTACGGCACTGACGCTGGAGGTCACGGAAAGTGCTGTCATGCAGGATACCGGTAAAGTTGTTGCCAATTTACAACAACTGAAAGCTGCCGGTATCAAATTGGCGATTGACGATTTTGGCACCGGGCAGTCATCCTTGGCCTATCTGAAAAATCTACCAGTGCATGAATTGAAGATTGACCGTGCCTTTATTAAAGATATCGAACATAACACCCAAGATGCCCTGATTGTGCAAGCGACGGCGCAGCTGGCGATGGGGCTGGGATTAAGCGTCACCGCTGAAGGCCTGGAAAATCAGGCTGGTTTGTCGCGGGTACTGGCGGCGGGTTGCCAACAGGTGCAGGGCTACTATTTTGCCAAGCCGTTAGCGGCAGCCGATTTTAGTCTTTGGCTGCAACAATTTGCTACCGATAATCAACGCTTTTTTACGACGATGGTGCTTGCGCCAACGGATCCTGCCAACCCGCCAGTTGCTGACTAATAAAAGCGCTCAGCCTGGCTGCCGCCTGCGGTAATCTTTTATTGGCATGCTGTACCAGATACCAGTGACTGCTGAGCGGAAAGCCTTTTACCTGTAACACTGACAATAAATGTTGTTGTCCCTGCAAGGTATGGGCTGACAGCAAGGCTAAACCTAAACCGGCATTCACACTTAGCCTTATCGCCTCGTTAGACTCCATTTGCATACTCTGCTTTAACTCGGTGGCCTGACTACTAAGCCAGCTGTCAAAGGTCATCCGGGTGGCGGATCCCGGTTCACGTAATAAGAAACGCTCAGCCGATAATTGGCTAAAATTAAGTTGTGGTTGTTTGCTGGCCCAATGTCCCTTGGGGGCAACCAGGTAGAGCGGATTTTTCACTACCGGTGTCGCCTGCACATACTCGCCGCGCGGTGGGTGACTAAATAAATACAGGTGATCCTGTTGCTGTTCGAAGCGGCTGAGAATATGTGCCCGGTTACCAATATGCAGATTAATCACCACCTGCGGATACTGATTAGCAAAGTCGGCCAGCAGCTGCGGTAACAGGTATTGTGCGGTATTGACCACTGCCAGTGAGAGTGAGCCAGCGCTGCCGCTGCGCTGCTGATGTAATTGTAGGTTGAATTCGGATAGCCGTTCATCAATATCCAGCACCGCCTGATACAACAACTCGCCGGCGGCGGTCAGTTGTAACTTTTGCTGCTGATAGTCGAATAAGGGTTCGCCAATGATTTCACTAAGTTTTTTAAGCTGTAATGACACGGTAGGCTGAGTAAGGTGTAACAGCCGTGAAGCGGCGGTGATATTGCCGCTTTGTGCGACCTGCCGAAATACCTGCAGTAAGCGAAAGCTAAGTTGACGGGCATCCATAGATAATTGTCTATACTGAATTGCATGATTATTAATTAGCATAAAAGTCCGTTGGCAGGCAAGATCGCCGCCGCATTCGATAATAACGATTACAGGGGAAACTTAATGCCAGATGTCGTGATAGCGTTTTTTGCCTTGGGACTGATTGCCGGGCTGGTAAAGTCCGATTTAAAGGTACCGGTGTCGATTTATGAAATCCTGTCCATCTTGCTGATGCTGGTGATCGGTTTAAAGGGTGGTATGGCTTTACATGGCGTGCCGCTGTTACCGTTGTTGCCGGAGTTATCACTTATTGTCTTTTGTGGCGCTTTGATCCCGCTGCTGCTTTATCCGTTGCTGCGTAAACTGGTCAAACTGGACAGTGCCAACTCGGCCAGTATCGCGGCACACTATGGCTCGGTCAGCGCCGGTACCTTTGCAGTGGTATTAGCAGTGGCGATGGCGAATAATCTGGAATTATCGGCTCAAACTACCTTGTATCTGGTACTGTTAGAGTTGCCGGCTATCGTCGTGATGTTATGGCTGTATCGCTATATCAACGGCAGTAAAGCTAACGGCCTGGCGATTTTACATGAAGCCCTGACCAGTCGCGGCGTGTTGTTATTACTGGGCGGTATGTTAATTGGCATGTTTTATGGCAATACCGGCTTGTCGGAAATCACGCCGGTGCTGCTGGGTGGCTTTAAAACCATGCTGGCGTTGTTTTTACTGGAGATGGGGCTTTGTACTGCCCGGGTATGTAATCCGTTGCCCTGGAAGCACTGGCGCCTGATGCTATTTGCTCTGGGGATGCCGGTGATTCTGGCCAGTATCGGATTAGTGATCTCCGGCGTGATTGGCATGCCAGCGGGCAGTGCCCTGGTCTTCGCCACCTTAATGGCCAGCGCCTCCTATATTGCCGCGCCGGCAGCGATTAGAGCGGCCATCCCGCAAGCCGATATCGGGTTATCGATGCTGGCGGCGCTGGGGCTGACCTTTCCGTTTAATATTCTGGTAGGGATTCCGCTGTATCAAAGCTGGGTGCTGTAGCTGGTCTGTGCTGGCTGTAGCATGCCGATGACAAGATAAAGACTAACGTATGACGGCAAAGGATGGCAGCTTAGGTACCACAAAAGGTCTGGCTCACCCGCTGTTCGGCACTGGCTGGCTGACTAAAGGCCCCGGCAGCCGCGTTATCCTGATAGGGGTTTTGCCATAGCTGATTAAGCTGATTAAATAAGCTTAAATCGCCATCCTGACTCACCTGATCAATCACTTGCTGGATCAGATGATTGCGCGGCGTAAAAACCGGATTAGCCTTCGCCATTACATCCTCAGGGGCTTGCTGTTGCTGTTCCAGACGCTGTTGCCAGCGACGGTACCAGAGCTGGTAGTCTTCGGCATCCAGTTGCTGCTGCAAATAAGGTGCACCCGGCGTTAGCAGATCGCGGAAACTCAGCGTAAAGTCGGCCTGCCGGGCCGCGAGTAAATTTAGGAAGTCAGTAATCAGTGCCGCATCCTGCTCCGTACTATTGCTAATACCTAATTTGGCGGAAAAGCGCTGTTGGTAAGCGCTTTGATAATGCGCAGGAAATTGATTAAGCACGGCCATTGCCAGCTCAATGGCCGTTTGCTGATGTTGATCCAGCAGTGGCAATAAAGCTTCAGCCAGTCGTGCCAGATTCCACTGTGCGACAGCGGCTTGGTTCTGATAGGCATAGCGCCCCTGCTGATCGATATAACTGTATACCTGGCGCGGGTTATAGGCTTCCATAAAAGCGCAGGGGCCATAGTCAATGGTCTCGCCGCTTAAGCTCATATTATCGGTATTCATCACGCCATGAATAAAACCCAGGCTCATCCACTGTGCTACCAGCTCGGCCTGGCGCTGGCTAATGGTATCCAGCAATGCCAGATAGGGATTAGCCTGCTGCCAAAGGTTTGGGTAGTGGCGGTTAATCACATAATCTGCCAGTGCTGGTAACACCGCCGGATCGGGCTGACTGGCAGCATATTGCAGGCTACCAATGCGTAAATGACTGCTGGCGACCCGTGTTAAAATCGCGCCGGGTAGGGTTTCATCGCGAAATACCAGCTCACCGCTACTGACTGCAGCCAGCGCACGGGTAGTCGGGACGCCGAGTGCGTGCATCGCTTCGCTTACCAGGTATTCACGTAACACCGGACCCAATGGCGCCCGGCCATCACCACCGCGGGAGAAAGGGGTGCGCCCGGCGCCTTTGAGTTGCAGATCAAAAAGCTGACCGTTTTGATCCCGCACTTCCGCCAGTAAGATTGCGCGGCCATCGCCGAGCCGGGGCACATAGTTGGCAAACTGATGTCCGGCATAGGCCTGGGCGAGCGGGGCAGTCCAAGCCGGTAAGTCGTTACCACTGAATAAGCCAAGCCCGGCTGAAGTCGCCTGATAGTCCGCGGGCAATTGCAGTTGCTCGGCCAGCGGCTGGTTAAAAGCGAGATAGGCGGGCGAGCGCACCGGTGTTGGTGCGCAATCGGCGTAGCAGGCGCTAGGCAGAGTGCGGTAACTGTGTTCGACCTGAAATGTCGTCATGGATGTCGTAAACCGGCAGTGATAAATAGTTGATTAGTTTACTCGGATATAATGCTGACGGCTAGCGCTTGCGGTACTCAGACACGGCCTGATTCGACGCTTCGACCATCTTACGGCCTTTGGCAGAACTTTGCGTTAGCATAATAAACAGCAAATCAATCACCAGCTCCTGGGCGTTGCGTGACAAAATTGACGACAAGCGGGCGGCATTTTCATTGGCAACGGTTTTTAAATTCAGATCGGAGAGTTTGGCCACGGTATTAGGGGCAAAACCGGTTAAACTCAGCAGCGGAATGTGCCGGCTTCTCGCATATTGACTGACCACAATCATTTCGTTGGTCTCACCGGATTCGCTGATCACCACCAGCAAATCTTTGCCGGTATAGTGGGCTAAATCGGCCAGCTGGATATGGTTATCACTTTCGGCAATGGCTTGCAGACCAAGTTTGCGCAGTTTCAGACAAAAATCCTGAGCGACCAAAAAGGACGCACCTTTGCCGGTTAACATAATGCGTCGTGCGGTATTTAATAGCTGGCAGGCCTGCTCCAGGCTGCTTTGGTCATTGGCACTCAGGGTATTGGTCAGCACTTCAATTTTGCCGGTTAAGAGTTTACGCGCCACTTCTGCAAAGCTGTCGTTCAGCGCGATATCACCATGCAATCGCTGTACGTTGGGAGTACTTTGCTGGTGTAAATGATCGCTTATTGCAAATTTAAAATCCGGGTAGCCTTTGTAGCCCAGTTTCTGCGTAAAACGAACGACGGTCGCCTGACTGACGCCGACAGCCTGGGCTAATTCTTGCGACGACAGTTGGCGGATTTGTTGGCTATGTGCCATGACATAGTCGGCAATGGCTTGCTCAGCCTGACGTAACTTTCCTTGTAGCAGCGCGATTTTTTGTAATACAGCCATCTTCAGATCCTTTTTTGGTTCAGTATAGGTGGATTTTTTACAAAAAAACCAGCCTTTGTCTGCTGTTACGTGTTAATTGTGGTAGCAGATTGCCGACTGCCGGATAGCAGATTAAAATCAGCGCCCGCTAAATATTTGAAAGATATTCGACCACAGGAGTTTGCGGTGAATAAAAATGTATTGACCAATGTTATCGCGTTATTGCTGACGATTTCAGGTTGGGCTCTGGCTGAGCCACTGTTACTCAATATCGGCCTGTTTGCCCTGGCGGGTGCTATTACTAATACTTTGGCTATTCATATGCTGTTTGAGCGGGTGCCGTTGTTATATGGCTCTGGCGTGATTCCGGCACGTTTTGCGGAATTCCGACTGGGGATCCAGCAGTTAGTGATGTCGGAGTTTTTTAATCAGGCCAATATTGCGCGTTTTATCGACAGCCAAAAACCGCAGCGTCAGACATTTGATTTCGAGCCGGTGTTAGCAGAGGTTGATTTAAGTTTAGCGTTTCGGGCACTGCAAAAAGCGGTTGAGCAGTCGTCTCTCGGTGCTATGTTGGCGATGTTTGGCGGCAGCGCCGTGTTACAGCCGTTAGAGCAACCTTTTACCGATAAATTACGTGGCGCCTTGCTACAAATTGCCGCGAGTGACGACTTTCAGCAGCTGCTGTTAAAACAGCTGCATAACAGCTCACAGTTGGATGCGTTACAGCAGCAGATAGAACAGATCGTGCAGCAGCGATTACACGAGCTGACGCCGGAGCTGGTAAAAGACATTATTCAGCGCATGATTCGCCAGCACTTAGGCTGGTTAGTAGTATGGGGTGGTGTTTTTGGTGGCTTGCTCGGCTTAATGGCAGGATTATTAACACTTTAATTTGCTGAACTGCAAAAAAGCCGCTACCGTAAACAGGAAGCACTGGCTGTGTCGGCCGGGACTATAGAAGGAAATCGCGATGAAATTGACCTTAGCCCTAACAGCTTGTGCTGGAGCCTTAATGGCGTTGCCTGCGACAGCGATGCCAGAGTTAAAAGGTAATGAGCAACTGTGGTTACTGACTGAACAACAACAATTAATAAAGGTCGCCGCAGCGGCACCCGCTACGATTCTGCAGCAGCACAGTATTTCAGGCTTAGCCGAAGGTGAAAAGCTACAGGGTATCGATTATCGCGTGGCGTATGGCGTGCTCTTTGGGCTATCTGATCGCGGACACCTGTACCAGATTGATACCGCCAGCGGCAAGCTAACGCAGGTTGGCAGTGCGTTAGCCAGCGGTACCCTTAGCGCGGCGCAATATGGTTTTGACTTTAACCCGGCCGCGGATCGAATTCGGGTGGTGAATGCCAATGGCCAGAATCTGCGGTTACATCCGGAAACCGGCGCTTTGGCGTTTACTGATCCACAGCTTCATTACGCCCCGACAGATATTAATGCGGCGAACAAACCAGCTGTTGTGGCAGCAGCCTACACCTATAATCAGCAAAACGAAAAACTGACTACCAACTACGCTATCGATCTGGCTCAACTGAGTCTGGTAACTCAGGGCAGCATTGAAGGCGTTGAACCCGCGGTATCACCGAACACCGGCACCTTATTCACTGTCGGCAAACTGGCACTGCCTGCGGTACAACATATTTCTTTTGATATTTCAGATGTGCGTAATATCGGCCTGATCAGCGCCACTGCCGCCGATGGGTCTGGCAGCACGCTTTATCAGGTTGATTTGCAAACGGCAGAGCTAAAAGCTTTAGGCAGCATTAAAGCGACTATTATGGGCTTAGCGATTGAACCTTAAAGCCTGGTGGCTGATGCTGCTGGTCAGTGCCAGCAGTCAGGCGGCAGAATTAACGGTTAACGTAACCGATAGCCAGGGCGCACCTGTTGCTGGTGCTGTGGTATTTCTGGAATCTGCCGCCTCCAGCGCTGCCGTGCAACCGGTTACTGATGCCCGTATTGTGCAAAAAAATAAAACCTTTGTGCCGGATGTACTGGTGATACCGCGCGGTACCGCCGTGTATTTTCCCAACGAGGATACGGTGCGGCATCATGTGTATTCGTTTTCTGCTATCAAGCCGTTTGAAATCAAGCTCTATGTTGGCACCCCGGCGGCGCCGGTGCTGTTTGACCAGAGTGGCGTTGCTGTGCTGGGCTGCAATATTCACGATGAAATGATTGCCTGGGTAGTGGCGCTGGATACGCCTTATTACAGCCGCAGCAATCAACAAGGCGAGGCGAAACTTGCCGTGGTGCCAGAGGGGGAATATACCTTGCGGGTTTGGCATAAAGACTTATTAAACGAGCAGGATGTGCCAAAAATTATCCTGACCTTGGGTAGTACACCTCAGCGAACCTCGGTGCAGTTACCGCAGCTGGCACCAGTGTTTTAATCGCTATAAAGGGACCGAAATTAAAAAGCCCGCATCAAGGTGAAGGGGCTTTAAGCGTTAAGAATAAGACCTGCTAAGTTGCAGAGGGTCTTCGTTTACCAGATTTTTATTTCAGATCGAAGCGATCGGCATTCATCACTTTCACCCAGGCGTTAACAAAGTCTTGTACAAACTTCTGTTTGTTATCATCCTGAGCGTAAACTTCTGCATAAGCGCGCAGAATCGAATTGGAGCCAAACACCAGATCAACCCGGGTCGCGGTCCATTTCACTTTGCCGCTGCTGCGCTCGACAATGTTATAGCTGTTGCGACCGGTTGGTTGCCAGCTGTAACTCATGTCAGTCAAATTGACGAAGAAATCGTTGCTCAGCACCCCCGGCTTATCGGTAAAGACGCCATGCTTGCTGCCACCAAAGTTGGTATCCAATACCCGCATGCCACCGATTAAAGCGGTCATTTCCGGGGCGGTTAAACCCAGTAACTGGGTTTTATCCAGCATCATTTCCTCAGGCTGTACCACATAATCTTTTTTCAGATAATTGCGGTAGGCATCATGTAGCGGCTCCAGCACTTCGAATGACTCAACGTCAGTTTGCGCCTGAGTCGCATCGCCACGGCCCGGTGCAAAAGGTACTGTGATATTCACACCGGCCGCTTTAGCTGCCTGTTCAATCGCTGCCGAGCCACCCAGTACAATCAGATCAGCCAGGCTGACTTTTTTACTCAGGCCAGCTTGAATGCCCTCCAGCGCCTTCAGTACCTTTTGTAACCTTGCGGGCTCATTGGCTTCCCAATCTTTTTGTGGCGCCAGCCGGATGCGGGCACCGTTCGCGCCGCCGCGATAATCTGAACCGCGGAAGGTGCGGGCGCTATCCCAGGCAGTGGCAACCAGCTCACTTACTGTTAAACCGCTGGCCAGAATTTTTGCTTTTAGCTCGCTAATTTCGGCTGCAGTCAGGCTGTAGCTCACGCTCGGTACCGGATCTTGCCAAATCAGTTCTTCTGTTGGCACATCTGGTCCGAGATAACGGCTTCTTGGTCCCAGATCGCGGTGGGTTAGTTTAAACCAGGCCCGGGCAAATACATCTTCAAAGTAGGCCTGATCTTGGTAGAAGCGCTCCGAGATTTTACGGTATTCAGGATCCATTTTCAGCGCCATATCGGCATCGGTCATAATGGGGTTATAGCGAATGGCGCTATCTTCAACATCAACCGGCTTGTCCTGCTCTTTGATATTCACCGGCTCCCACTGCCAGGCACCGGCCGGACTCTTTTTCAGCTCCCAGTCGTGTTCCAGCAACATTTTAAAGTAGCCGTTATCCCACTTGGTCGGTTCGCTGGTCCAGGCACCTTCAATACCACTGGTAACGGTATCACGGCCAATACCGCGGGTTTTATGGTTCATCCAGCCCAAACCCTGCTCATGCAGCTCAGCGCCTTCTGGTGCCGGCCCCAGGTTTTCGGCGCGACCGTTACCGTGCGCCTTACCGACAGTATGACCACCGGCGGTCAGCGCCACGGTTTCTTCATCGTTCATCGCCATCCGCGCAAAGGTTACACGCATATCGTGAGCGGTTTTTAGCGGATCCGGGTTACCATCGACACCTTCCGGATTGACATAGATCAGACCCATCATTACCGCAGCCAGCGGGTTCTCTAAATCGCGCTCACCAGAATAGCGGCTGCCTTCGCTACCGGATTTGGCCAGCCATTCTTTTTCGCTGCCCCAATAGGTGTCTTTTTCCGGATGCCAGATGTCCTCACGGCCACCGGCAAAGCCAAAGGTTTTAAAGCCCATCGATTCATAAGCCATATTACCAGCCAGGATCATCAGATCGGCCCAGGAGATTTTGTTACCGTATTTTTTCTTGATGGGCCACAGCAGACGGCGGGCCTTGTCGAGATTGCCGTTATCCGGCCAGCTATTAAGAGGGGCAAAACGTTGGTTGCCAGTACCGGCACCGCCACGACCATCCGCTACACGATAGCTACCGGCACTGTGCCAAGCCATCCGAATCATCAGGCCACCATAATGGCCCCAGTCTGCCGGCCACCAGCTTTGGCTTTGCGTCATCAGCGCTTTCAGATCGTTTTTAACGGCTTGCAGATCCAGCTTGGCAAACTCGGCGGCATAGTTAAAGTCGGCACCAAGCGGGTTGGACTTGGTGTCATGTTGGTGCAGAATGTCAAGGTTCAATGTTTTCGGCCACCAGGCCATCACATTGTCGCTGCTACTGGTATTGGCGCCGTGTGCGATAGGGCACTTGCCACTGGAGGGGGTGTTCTTGTCCATGGGTCACTCCTGTTTTGGTTATTGCAAAGGGTACGACGCGCGATACGTCAATAAGTTGCAATAACTATAGCCCCCAATATGGAAAAGGAAAAATAACTTAAAGCGAATAGCCTAATAGCTTTTAGCAATTAAAAATAAAGATTTTAACTGTTTATTTCAACCTTTCTGACCATTAAACCACTGGATACCATAGTGTGAGAAGATTTCCGCATCGCGGTTATACCAGCGCCGGAACGGTTCAATATTAAAACCATGGAGTTGCGCCAGATAGGCATAGCGCATGGCGGTTTGCAGCATATCAGGATAGCGCCAGATCCGGCCGTAGGCGACTACATACAGCTGTGGGTGCTCCCCAAGGATATCCAGTGCCTGCATTACCTTATGTAAGTAACGCAGTTCCGAGGTTTGCTCCGGGGTAATTGCCTGCGGATCAAATTTGGCCATGCTTAGCTCCGATCAGAACGGGTTTAACGTCAGTATTTTTATATCGGCTGTCGCCGCCCAGATTTGAGCTGCATTTTGAGCGGACGCTGAAATTTTCTGTCGACCTCTTGTTTAATGCTATTTGCGGCGCCACCTCTGAGCTTTTAGCCGAGCTGAATGGCAGGATAAATGATGAGTGCTTCGCCACAACAACAGCAGCCAGGCGTTTTACGCTGGGTTGCCGGGTTTTTAAATCCTTATCGCGGCCGGGTGTTAGCGGCGCTGCTGTTTTTATTGCTTAGCTCGCTAGCCTGGCTGGCTTTAGGGCAGGGGGTACGTTTACTGGTAGACGACGGCTTTGTTGCCGGCAATAGCAGCCGTTTAAATGAACTGACGCTACTGGTACTGGCTATCACGCTGGTGGGGGCTGTGGCGGTATTTTTCCGCTTCTACTTTATGAGTTGGCTCGGTGAGCGGGTCAGTGCCGATCTGCGCAACCGGGTGTTTCAACATTTACTTAAGCTGTCACCGACGTTTTACAGTGAAACCCGTACCGGTGAGGTGATTTCACGTTTTACTGCCGACACTACCTTGATACAAAGCGTGGTCGGCTCCAGCCTGTCGATGGCGCTACGCTCAGCGGTTACCGCCATCGGTGGCCTGACGATGATGGCTTTTACCAGTATTAAGCTGACGGTATTGGTATTTTTGGCGGTGCCCCTGGTATTAGCACCGATTTTTATCCTCGGCAAAAAGGTGCGTAAGCTGGCGAGGCAAAGTCAGGATCGGTTGGCTGATATTGGCGCTCATGTTGATGAAAGCCTGCATGAAATTCATACCGTGCAATCCTATGGCCATGAACAGCGCGATGAACAGCATTTTGCGCAAAAAATCGATGCCGTACTGGAGGCAGCACGGGGCCGGATCTTTTATCGTGCCTTACTTATTGCCTCGGTGATGCTACTTAGCATCGGCGCTGTGACTGTGGTTGGCTATATTGGTGCGCAGAATGTGTTAAGCGGCAGTATCAGTGCCGGCCAACTGACCGCGTTTTTGTTCTATGCGGTGATGGTCGCCGGCGGCATGGCTACCATTAGCGAAGTGATAGGAGAAGTACAGCGGGCCGCGGGTGCAGCAGAGCGGCTGCAGGAACTGGCCAGTGAACCGGTACAAATCGCTGCGCCTGCGCAGCCGATTGCACTGCCAGCAAAACTGAATGGCGATTTACGTTTTGACGCCGTCAGCTTTGCCTATCCGCTGTCGCCGGCACAGCCGGTGCTGCACCAGCTTAGCTTTGAGGTGAAGGCGGGTGAGAGGGTGGCGTTGGTTGGCCCCAGTGGCGCCGGTAAAAGTACCCTCTTTCAGTTGTTGCAGCGTTTTTATGATGTCAGTGCAGGAACCATTTATGTGGACCAACTGCCGATCACAGCCGTCGAACCGGCACAATTGCGCCGTCAATTTGCGCTGGTGCCACAGGAGGCAGTGATCTTTGCCAACTCGGTGCTGGAAAACGTGCGTTATGGCCGGCCCGAGGCCAGCCTGGAGCAGGTGATTGCCGCCTGTGTTGCGGCGCGGGCTGATCAGTTTATCCGCGACTTGCCAGAAGGGTATCAGACTCAACTGGGCGAGCGGGGCGTGCGCCTGTCTGGCGGTCAGAAGCAGCGTATTGCGATAGCGCGTGCCATTTTGGCGGATCGCCCAATTTTATTACTGGACGAAGCTACCAGTGCGCTGGACGCGGCCAGTGAACATGCGGTCAAACTGGCGTTGCAGGAGTTGATGCAGCAAAAAACCACACTGATTATCGCCCATCGGCTTAGCACGGTATTAAATGCTGACCGGATCCTGGTGCTGGATCAGGGGCGGCTACTGGCCAGTGGCAGCCATAGCGAACTGGTGGCGACTTGTCCGCTTTATCGCGAGCTGGCCGAGTTGCAGTTATTGGCCTGATCGGTTTTACTTAGGATCCGATCCTCAATAATGATAACGATAACGGAGTACCCCATGCTGCGAGTAAGCCAAGTCCTGCTGATCCTGCTATTGAGCCTGTTTAGCTTCTCACTACAGGCTGAGCAACCTACATTACATCCAAAACTTGAACCCTTCAGACCCTATCTGGATACCTACTGGCAGGGCGATCTGACCCAAAGCGGCGCTGCCGAAAAAATGATTGATCGCTCACACTGGCAACGGGCTTTAAACGGCAATGCGATAAAAACGGTGCATTCGATTAATGATGGTGTTTATGGCGGCGAGTCGATTATTTATTGGGATGAAGCCAAACAAAGTATTAATTACTATTATTTTACGACGGCCGGCTTTTATACCCACGGCAGTATGACGTTTGAAGATAATAATCAGCGGATCATCGCCCGCGAGGCGGTCGAAAATAATGCCAACGGCATTACGATGGTGGAATCGGTCAGTACCCTGAGTACCGATACCTTAACCGTAAATTCGCGTTATCTGCAAAACGGCGAATGGGTAACAGGACACAGCGCCAGCTATCGCCGGGTGGCGCCATTTGAGGTTAAATTCAAATAATCTGGATAAAAATCGGGCAGTTAGCGGTGTCGGGCTTGCACTGCTGGCGGTTTAGGGTACAGTGGATATATTTACAGTCTGACAGCTGAAGCCGGATCTTCTATGCTGTCGGCCTGCTGTTCACTGTCACCCGTGAAAAGGAATCTTGATGCTGACGCCCGGTTTTATTGTTGCGCATAGCCACCGCCTCGAAGATCTGACCGCCCTAACTGTCGAATTGCTGGATCGCTATCCACTGCCACCGCTGGAGCAGGAAGTGCTGTTGGTGCAATCTAATGGTATAGCGCAGTGGTTAAAGCAGGCGCTGGCACGGCAGACCGGTATTGCGACTATGCTGGAAGTCAGTTTGCCGGCGCGTCTGGTATGGCGGCTTTATCGCAGTGTGCTGGGCCCGGATATTCCGAAATACTCCCCCTTTGATAAGCAGCGGCTGCGCTGGCGTATTCTGCGGTTATTGCCGGCACTGGTCGCTGCGGATCCAGACTTTAAAGCGCTGGCGCATTATATCGCGCCGGCAGATAAAGCCGCGGCTCACCAGCTGCAGTTCGCCACCGACGAGCAGCAAAGCAGTCTGGCCGGGCCTGATCAGCGCAAATTATTTCAGTTAAGCGACAAGCTGGCCGATCTGTTTGACCAGTATCAGGTGTATCGCGCGGACTGGCTGGATAGTTGGGGCCGTGGTGAGCTGCTACTGGCCCAGTCTGGGCAGGCCATACCTTTGCCCGACGAGCAGCGCTGGCAGGCGAAACTGTGGCAGGCTCTGGTGCAGGATATTGGTGCCGAGCAAATTTGCAGCAATAGGGCCGCACTGCATCAGCGCTTTTTAAGCGCTGCAGCCAGCCTGACGGTAAAACAGCAGCGCCCCGACGGCGTGCCACCGCGGATTGTGGTGTTCGGTATTTCCTCATTACCCCGGCAAACGCTGGAAGTGCTGCACGCCCTGAAAGGACTGTGTCAGATTGTGCTCTGCGTCCATAACCCCTGTCAGTATCATTGGGCTGATATTATTGCCGGCCGCGATCTGCTGCGCCAGTATGCTAAGCCCAGATTTCGCAGCAAAAACCAAAGCTCCGGCTCGCTGCTGCTGTCAGAGCTGCATCAGTATGCGCCGCCGTTACTGGCGTCCTGGGGCAAACAGGGGCGGGATTATATCCGGCTGCTGGATGAATTTGACGAAACCGCAGCCAAAGCGGCGGCCTTTACCAATTTACGGTTTGATCTCTTTGATGAAGCTGAGCCAACGCATTTACTAGGCCGCCTGCAACACGATATTCTGCATCTCAGACCCAATCAGGAAAGTCAGCAACACTGGCCAGCGCCGGACCCGCGAACGGATAAATCGATAGTGTTTCAGCGTTGTCACAGTGCTTTGCGGGAAGTGGAAGTGTTACATGACCATTTGCTGGCCGCCTTTGATGCTGATCCCAGCTTACAACCGCGCGATATTATGGTGATGGTGCCTGACATCAACAGCTATGCGCCCTATATTGCTGCCGTGTTTGGCCGGCTGGCGGCGGATGATCCGCGTTATATCCCCTATACGCTGGCCGATCAGGGCCAGCGCCAGCGCAACCCGCTATTGCAGGCGCTGGAGCTGATACTACAGGCGCCAACGCAGCGCTTTAGTCACAGTGAACTGTTTGACTTACTGCAGGTCCCGGCACTGCGCCGACGTTTCGCTCTGAGCGAGCAGCAGGTCAGTCAACTACAACAGTGGGCAGCTGCCGCAGGGGCACGCTGGGGTCTGGATGCTACTCAGCGTCAGGGGCTGGGGTTAAGTTATAGCTGGCAGCAAAACAGCTGGCAGTTTGCGCTGAACCGCTTGCTTTATGGGTATGCTGCCGGCGCCACGGCCGCATCCTGGCAAGATATCGCCTCTTATGCTGAGGTGTCAGCACTGGAAGCGCAAGCTATAGGGGCGCTGGCAGCTCTGGTGGAAACCTTACAGCACTGCTGGCAGCAGCTGCAGGTTGAGCGCAGCCCGGCCAATTGGCATCAACTGCTGAGTAACCTGTTAGATCAACTGTTTACGGCTGACAACGAGCAGGAAATGTTGCTGCTGGTTAGGTTACGCGATACGCTGGATGATTGGTTGCAGAGTACCCAGGAGGCACAGTTCACGGCGGTTTTACCTGTTAGTATCGTCGCGGAGCTGTGGCTTGCCAGTGTCGACGAGCCCAACCTGCAGCAACGGTTTATGGCCGGTAGTGTGAACTTCGCCACGCTGATGCCAATGCGGGCCATTCCGTTTCAGCGCATTTGTTTGCTGGGGATGAATGAGGGCGATTACCCGCGGCAAAGCCCGAAAACCGATTTTGATCTAATGCGCCTGCATTACCGGCCCGGCGATCGCTCGCGTCGTGAAGATGACCGCTATCTGTTTTTAGAAGCCTTATTATCAGCCCGACAACAACTCTATATCAGCTGGGTTGGCGCCAGCGCTCAGGATAACAGTGAACTGCCGCCTTCGGTGCTGGTCGGCCAGCTACAGGACCAACTGAATGCACTTTGGCCAGCGCCAGCGGGCTCCCCGACACTGGCCGAACGCCTGACAACCGCCCATAAGTTGCAACCTTTTGCGCCGGCATACTTTACTGCCCAGCCAGACTCACCTTACTTTAGCTATGCCAAAGAATGGCTTAGTATTCATCAGGATAGCGAAAAACCCTCAGGTAAACGCGTAACCGAGTTGCCGTGTGGTGCGGTACGCGTTACCGGTGGCAAGGCTGAACCTTTGGCGCCATTTCAGGCTGAAGCGCCCTTTAGCTTATTGGATTTACAGTTGCTGTTAAAAGAGCCGGCGCAGTTATTGGCCCGGCGCCGCTTAGGGGTTTACCTGCAAAGTACGCCAGAGGCCTTGCCGGATGTTGAGCCCTTTGCTTTGAACGGACTGGCGGTGTGGCAGGTGAAACACCAGCTACTGACAGCATTGCTGGCAGAGCAGCCGCAAACTGATGAACAAGCGTTGGCACTGCTGCGGCAGCAGCAACAACGTCTAAAGCAAGCCGGTGACTTACCCTATGGTGCAGCAGCCGGGGCGGATCTGGCCCGCACCGAGCAAACCGTGTTGGCGTTATATCAGGCCCGCTCGGCGCTGGTGCAGCAAAGTGCGCCGCTCGCGGCCAAGACTTATCAGCTGCAACTTGGTGAGGTGCTGCTGGAGGCGGAGTTAAATACGCTCTATGTTACGGCAGAGGCGATACTGCAACTGGAGCTGACCGCCAGCAAGGTGGTTGAGGTCAAACCGCGTAGTGTCAGTTATCAGTGGCGTAATCTGGTTACCGGCTATCTGAAACATCTGGTCGCCTGCACGGTGCTTAAGCAGGCACCCAGCACGGTGATCCTGGGCGCCGATGGTTTTCTGACTCTGGCGCCGCTGAGTGAGTCGCAAGCCAGGGCAGAGTTAGAGCAACTTGCGGCTTGGTTACAACAGGCGCTGCGTCAGCCGTTACCACTGGCATTAGAGCTGGCGGCAGACTGGTATAAAGCCGAGCAGAAGCAGGAAGAGTACAGTCTGTCGAAACTTGCCGGCCGTTATCACGGTAACGCGTATCATGAGGGGGTGCGGGCCGATACGCCTTATCTGGCGCGCTATTATCCGCAGGCACAGCAGTTGTTGGATGCAGGTTTTAACGATTGGGTAGCGTATTACCGGCCGTTTTTCCAACAGCTGCAGGCGGCAACGGCACAACCGCTTAGTGCCCTGGTGGCATCGTTAGGCACTTTAGATCAGAATTCCGCGGATATAACAGCGGAGGCATAGCCATGATTCAGGCGCAGCATAAGCCATTAGCAATCACGATCCAGGAGCAGCCATGAGCCAAGAATTAACCAGCCCGCTGCAATTGCCGCTGCACGGCAGTGTATTGATTGAAGCCAGTGCTGGTACCGGTAAAACCTATACCATAGCAGCGCTGTATTTACGTTTTATTCTGGCGCATCTGCCGAGGCTGACAGCGGCGGCCAGTCGCAGTACACCGCTATTGCCGGCGGATATTCTGGTGGTGACCTTTACCAAGGCGGCAACGGCAGAGCTAAAGGATCGGATCCGTCAGCGTTTAGTGGAGGCAGCGGCGGTGTTTCGTGACGCTTCAATCAGCGCCGATCCGGTGTTACAGGCACTAAAAGCCGATTTTGCGCCGCAGCATTGGCCGGAATGCGCCTATGCGCTGCAAATGGCCAGCGAAGCGATGGATGAAGCCAGTGTCAAAACCATCCACAGCTGGTGCCAACAGCTGCTGCGCGAACATGCATTTAATAGCGGCAGTTTGTTTCAACAGGAGTTGCTGACCGATCTTAGTGCTCTGCAATTAGAAGCAGTAAGAGACTTTTGGCGCAGCTACTGCTATCCGCTACCTGAAGCACAGCTGCAGCAGATCCAGGCTTTATACCTTACACCGGAAGCCTTACTCGATGATCTACGGCCGTTATGGGCCCAGGCCAGTGCCAGTTCTGAGCCGGTACAATTAGCCGAGCTGCTGTTGGCGGCTGAGCAAGCCTATCAGCAGCGGCTCAGTAGCGCCTTTTACTACTGGCAACAGGCGTTACCGGCCTGGCTGGATTGGATTGCCGCGGCTGAAGCGGCCGGTAGCTTTAGTAAACCCAGAACCTATAATCTGAAAAAAGCCCGCCAGGATTTTGCCCCCTTGCTGGATTGGACGGCCTTAGCTGTTGCTGAGGCCGTAACGCAGTTACCTGAACTGAAAACCTCTTTTGTCGACAATTATGGCAAGCAGTTTTACCAGCATTATCAGGGCGAACCGCTGGCAGCAGACTGGCCTGCGGCCTTGCTGGATCTGGTTGCGCTACTGTCCGAAGGGCCGGCGCTGCGGCCATTACTGTTACCACAGGCGGTAAGCTGGTGTAAGGCCCGGCTGGAGCAACAACTGCAGCAGCAAGCCAAAATGGGCTTTGATGACATTATCCAGCAATGCCGGCGTGCACTGGAGGGTGATGCCGGGCCGGCACTGGCTGCTATTTTACGCCAGCAATACCCGGTGGCGATGATTGACGAGTTTCAGGATACCGATCCGGCGCAGTACGCCATTTTCAATGCGGTATACCAGCTGGCCAGCAATGCAGCGGCACAGGCAGTCTATTTGATTGGCGATCCGAAGCAGGCGATTTATGCCTTTCGTGGCGGTGATATTTTCACCTATCTGCAAGCCCGCCGCGATACCCTAGGGCGCCACTATACGCTGACCACCAACTTCCGCTCCAGTAAGCAGATGGTAGCGGCAGTCAATGCGTTGTTTCGTCCGGCGGAGCAAAGCGCCGCCAGGCAGGCGTTTTTATTCGCTGACAGCAGCGGCAACCCGTTGCCCTTTACCGAAGTTAACGCCAGGGGCGTTAAAGCTGAGCTGGTGATTGACGGTCAAGCTGCCGCGGCTGCCTTAACTCTGTGGACTGCCAGTGCCGGCAGTTTCGATGAGGATGCAGACGATAGCAAAGCATTGAGTAAAACCCTGTACCGGGAGCAGTTGGCGGGCCGGGTTGCTGACTATATTGGTGCTTTGTTGGGCAGTGCGGCCGCCGGGCGCACGGGTTTTATGCTGCGGCAGGAGGCTGCGGCAGCGACGATCTTACAACCGCTGCAAAGTAAAGATATTGCGATTTTGGTCAGTACCCATCAGGAAGGGCATTTGATCCAGCAGCAGCTGCGTGAGCGCGGTATGGCCAGCGTGTATTTATCGGATCGTAATTCCGTGTTCGACAGTGAAGTGGCCGGCGATCTGTATTTGCTGTTGCAGGCCTGTGCCGAGCCGGCCAATCAGCAGGCGCTGCTAAACGCGCTCTATACGCCACTGGTGGCCTTGCCGCTGGCGCAGTTGGACGCGCTAAGGCATGACGATAGGCTTTGGCAGCAGTATCAGGAATGGTTTTATCAGTTTAGCCACTGCTGGCAGCAGCGCGGCGTGTTAGCGCTGATCCGCCAGTTAGTGCAGCAGTTTCAGGTGGCAGAGCGGGTGTTAGCGAACGCCGGTGGCGAGCGCTATCTGACCGATTTACTGCATCTTGCCGAGCTGTTGCAGCAGGCCAGTGTCAAACTGGATGGTGTGCATGCGTTGCTGCGCTATTTCTATCAGCATCTGTACCAGCAGGAGGCCATTGCCCAGCCAGCTGACGACCAGATAGTGCGGTTGGAAAGTGATGCTGAGCTGATCCAAATTGTGACCATCCATAAATCGAAAGGGCTGGAGTATCCACTGGTATTCTTACCCTTTATCAGCCTGTGCCGTCCGGTAAGTCATGATGACCGGCTGGTAAGCTTTCATAATGAAGCCGGTGAACTGGTGCAAAGCCTGACGCCCGGCAAGCTTGAACTGGCAACCGCCGATCAGGAGCGGCTGGGCGAAGATATCCGCAAGCTCTATGTGGCAGTGACCCGGGCCAAATATGCGACCTGGCTGAGTTTAAGTCCGGTAGGTGATTGGCAGCGCTCAGCGCTGGCCTATCTGCTGGGCTGTGATCAGGCGACAGAGCCGCTGCAGCTGCTACAGCAAGCCGAGGCGCTGTGGCCTGCTAATGCCAATGATATTCAGGTGGTTGCCTTGCCTGCTTTTAGCACACCGCAGTATTTGCCGCCGGCGCTTAGCGGCTCAGCCTCACAGTTTGCCGCGCGGCAACGTAACACCGCGCAGCCTTTTCAGCCCTGGTGGATCGCCAGTTATTCGGCGTTAACCTACGGTGCCGCCAGTCAGGGCGATACCGCGCTGGAGCATAACCTGTTGGAAGAGCAGGCCAATGCGCTGCTTGCAGAAGCCATGTCGAATGCCTCCCCGGCAGCCTTGGCAGCAGACAGTGCAGTGCAGTTTGCCGCTGAAGCGCGGTCCTTGCCAGCAACGCCAGACTTAATCAGTTTGCATGACTTTCCACGCGGCGCCGGGCCTGGAACCTTGCTGCATAACTTGTTGCAGGATGCGGCTGAGCACGGCTTCGCCGCCGTGGCAGCCGATCCTGAGCTGTGTCAAAGCCTGGTTGCCCGGCGTTGCCGCCACGGCAGCTGGGCACAGCGCGCTGAGTTGTTAAGTCGCTGGTTACATGGCTATCTGCAGCTGAGTTTTCCGTTACCGGGTGGCGGGCAGGTAGCACTTAATGCCTTGCATAGTTATCGGGCTGAACCTGAGTTCTGGTTCGCCGTGCAGGGGGTCAGTACCCGGCAACTGGATAAGCGGGTTAATGCCGCTGTACTGGGCGGTGCCGCCAGACCAGAGCTGAGCCGCAACTACTTAAATGGTATGTTAAAAGGTTTTATCGACTTGCTGTTTGAACATCAGGGTAAGTACTACGTGCTGGATTACAAATCAAACTATCTGGGACCGGATGATGCGGCGTATCACCCGGCAGCGATGCAACAGAAAATCTTACAAAGCCGCTATGAACTGCAATATGTGCTTTATAGCCTGGCCCTGCATAAGCTTTTAAAAGCCCGCTTAAAAGGCGCTTACAGTTATCAGCAGCACGTCGGCGGCGTGGTGTATCTGTTTCTGCGCGGCCAGCAAGCCAGCAGCCGTGGCGCCTTTATCGATCGGGTACCGGAGTCGTTGATCCTAAGTTTAGAGCAATACTTTATGCAACAAGAGCCACAGTCTGCTGTGGAGGTCGCCGATGCTGATTAGTGCAGTGCTACCTGAGGTGTTACAACGGCTGCAGGATCGTCAGGCGATGCTGGTGCTACTGGCTGCTTATCAGCGGCAGCAGCTGTTAAGTCAGCTTGACCTGGCCTTTGCCCGCTTTCTGGCGCAGAACGCACCCACAGTACAACCCCTGAGTTTGTTGCTTGCGGCCTTACTGTCACGACAGGTTGGCCGCGGCCATGTCTGTTTGCCACTGGCGGATTTACTGGCCGATGCGCCACAGCTACTTAATTACCAGAGTGCGCAGTTAAGCCCTGAGGCGTTAAGCCAGCAAGATGGCAGTCTGTTACCGGATCCGGCACTGCTGTTGGCGTCATATAGTCTGGAAGAGCTGGAGGACTGCCTGGTACAGTGTGATACGGTGCTTACTGTAACACCGGCCAACGCTGAGTCGATTGCCAGCGCAGCGCCGGGACGGCCGCTGGTATTAGATCAACAGATACTCTATTTCGCCCGCTACTGGTCAGCAGAGCAACAGATCGCTGCCGACTTGCGCGCTTTAATGCAAGCGGTGACCCTGCCGGCAGAACCGGCGCAGCTAAAACGTTATCTGGATCAGCTGTTTGGCGCTGAGTCGTTAGCAGTTAGCGCTGGCGATGCCTTTGCTCAGATCAATTGGCAAAAACTGGCCTGTGCCAACAGCCTGCGTAGCCGTTTTAGTGTGATCACCGGCGGGCCGGGTACCGGTAAAACCTATACCCTGGTGCGCTTACTGGCGCTGTTACAGCGTTTGTCGCCTACGCCATTGACCATCAAGCTGGCGGCGCCTACCGGTAAAGCCGCGGCGCGGATGAAAGAGGCGATTACTCAGGCGATGCAAAGCTTACAGGCGCTGGCAGAGGACTGGCAGAGCGCGGTTGCTGCGATCCGCGCCGACAGCGCGACCCTGCATAAACTGTTGGGGGTACAAGCCGGCAGCCGGCAATTTAAGCATCAGCGTAGTAAACCGCTGGCGCTTGATGTGTTGATTGTTGATGAAGCCAGTATGATTGATATTGAGCTGATGCAGGCGCTGTTAGCTGCGCTACCAGCGGATGGCCGCCTGATTTTATTGGGCGATAAGGATCAGCTGGCCTCAGTCGAAGCCGGCGCTATTTTAGGACAGCTTTGTCAGGATGCCGAGCAGGGTGGCTATAGTGCAGAAACTATGGCTTATCTGCAGCAATTCAGCGCCGCACCTATACCGGCGCAGTTAGCAACCAGCACGCCGCGGCAGCGGCTACAACAGGTGGTGATGTTGCGGGTTAGCCGGCGTTTTGATCAGCACAGTGGTATTGGCGCCCTGGCCCGCGCAGTCAATCAGGGTGAGCAGGCGCAGGTCGATTATTTGTTATCAGGTCAGGCGGGCTATCAGGATCTGCAGTTATTAGCCGGGGAGCCGGAGCAAGATCCGCTGCAACAACTGGCAGCCTTGTGTCGCCGTGGCTTTGCCGCTTACTGGCAGCAGCTAGCGGCTAAACCCGCAGCGGATGCCGATGCGGCCGCTATTGAGCAGTGGGCGCGGGCGGTGCTTAGCAGCTATCAGCAATTTCAGTTATTAACAGCCGTACGTGAAGGTCCCTATGGTGTGGCCGGTTTAAATCAGCTGGTACAACAGGCCTTGCCGCAACTGCCGGCCAGTCGCAATCTGCAGCAGGATAGCTGGTATGAGGGGCGGCCGGTAATGGTTAGCAGTAACGACTATAATCTGAATTTGCGTAATGGTGATATCGGCATTGTCCTGATTTCACCACAGGATCAGCAAAAACTTGTGGTCTTTATCGATGCTGATAACCAGTTAAGGTGGATCTTACCCAGCCGCCTGGGCGCTGTTGAAACCGTCTTTGCAATGACAGTGCATAAGTCGCAGGGCTCAGAGTTCAGTCATACCGTGCTGGTATTGCCGGAGCGGGATAACCCGGTACTCTGCCGCGAGCTGCTGTATACCGGTATTACCCGGGCGGCAAAGCAACTGACCTTGGTGGTCCCAGATTATCAGGTGCTGAAACAGGCGGTGCAAAGACGCACCGTGCGGGCCGGGCGCTTGCCCTTAGATGAGTAACACTGCTGATGCAAGAACGTAATCTGCGCAATTTCTATATCCCGGAAGAACAGTCAATCTATCTGTTGAACGCCAATGACGCGAAAAAGCTGAAAGATTGGGTGGCGCTCTGTATCAGCAAGTTACAACAACTAGGATACCGGGATATCCACTTGCTCGGTAAAGGTGCTTATGGTTTTGCCTTTGCCGGCTTTGGCATTAACGACGAATGCTATGTATTTAAGTTCTCGCGGATCAATCTGCCGCAACATATTCAGGAACGTCTGGCCGATGAAGCCTATATGTTGTCGCAGGTACAACATCCGGCGGTGCCGCGTTATATCACTTATCAGGTGGTGCGCAAGCAGGGCATTCTGATGATGGATCGGGCACCGGGTATTGATTTAGAGCAATACAGCCTGCAGCACGGCCGCCTGCCGGTACGTTTGCTGGTAGATTTGGCGGCACAACTGGCTGAGCTGCTGCAATATTTACGCAGTATCGAAAAAGACGGCGCGCCGGCGCCGATCGTCCATGGCGATATTAAGCCGTCTAATCTGGTATTTGAGGAGCAAAGTGGTCGCCTGAGTCTGATTGACTGGGGCTCCTCGGTGTTTGCCCAACTGGATCATGAGGGGCATTATCTGTCGAATAATGTGATGCAGCTGATGTCAGCCGATCTGCAGCACTCCAATGCCCGGATGGGTGATGTCTATTTTATTGGCCCGGAACAGCGTAGCGGGCAGTTATCCAGCCCACGCTTTGACGAGCAGGGTGTCGCCAGTACCCTCTATGCGCTGGCCTCGGGGCAGGCCTGCCGCTTTGGCCGCAAAGCTATTCCGGCACGTAGTCTGGGTTTGCCGCTGGAGTTTGCCACCATGCTTGATAGTATGCTGGCCGATGATCTGACATTACGCCAGCAGGCCGGTGATTATTTTATTAAGCAGATGCCGCGTCTAAAGCAGTTGGTATTACCGGAGCTGCCGCTGTTTGATGACAGCCCTGTATTGCCGGTTTGGGTAAGCCCACAGCGGCGTGAGCTGGATACCGTGGTGTACTCGTCGCGCAAATCCTTTTTACGCGAGCATAACGAAGAGCTGGATATCGCCTACGTCGATGATGTGCAGCTGGAACGCTATTACAAAAACTATCTGGAAGGGATGGGCGAAACCGAAAAAGCCTTTATCGCTGCCGTCAGCCGGCTCGGGCGCTATCCGGTCGTAGGCGGTTTAGCCATCCACTGGCAGGCCGGCGGCATCTATATCGACAGCAGTCTGAATTTATATGATCAGAGCCTGAGTCAGGCCTTCGCGTTGGCGGTTAATAATGTGGTGACGCTGGCCCGTGCTATCGGCAAGGTCGGGATCTTTAAAGCCTGTCTATTTAATGCCCGCAATACTATTCATATTAGCCGCGCATCGGAAGCGGAGCCCTTTGTGGCACCGCCAGAGAGTCGTATTCCGTATCAGCTGGCGCCGGTACTCAGTGCAGAGGAAGCCAGTAAGCAGCACTCTTACTTTGAAGATGGTAAGGATCCGGATGAGCAATTGGTATTACCCGATGCCATTATGGACGATATCGCGCGGCTTAACCTGATCCGACATACCGGCTGTATTATCTTTGAGGTCACGCCCTTGTATATGAAGATCCACAGCTACTACCGCCTGCTGGATCCGGCGGCTGAACCAGAATTTAACCGTTTACTGCAGAGTATTCTCAGTAAGGTCGGTTTAATCAGCGGTGACGGTGTCGGGGGCTTTATGAAGTTGCCATATAAAGACACCCGCAAGTTCAGTCACCAGAGTCAGGCACCACAGCTGTTGTATCCCGCCAACCCGTTGCAGTTTAACGCCGCAGGCGGCTCTTGCTGAAATAAGCAGCAATTAGCCGTGTTTAGTGTACTGACTGCGCCTGGACGTAAGCGCGACGCGCTAAAAAAGGTTTAAATTAGCGCTTAAAACAAGTAATGTACTGCTTTTGACCTTAACTCACTTTACGAACGAAGATGTCGAGCGAAAAACACGCACTCTATGCTGAATTGCTGCAGCAGGCTAAGGCTTTGCTGCGGGAAGAAACTGATCTGATTGCCAATATGGCCAATTTCAGTGCTTTACTATTTCAAAGCCTGCCCGATTTAAACTGGGCAGGCTTTTATATTATGCGCCAGGGCGAACTGGTACTGGGCCCGTTCCAGGGTAAGGTGGCCTGTGTGCGGATCCCGGTGGGCAAGGGCGTCTGTGGCACCTGTGTCGCAACGGGTGAAATCCAACGCGTTGCCGATGTGCATGAATTCCCGGGTCATATCGCCTGTGATGCTGCCAGCAATTCAGAGATTGTGCTACCGGTAAGACAAAACGGCGAAATTATTGCGGTACTGGATATTGACAGTCCGTCACTAAACCGCTTTGACGACGCCGACCAGCAAGGTCTGGCGGCACTGGTTGCGGTATTTGAACAAGCCTTGGTTGCCGCCTGATGAAAGACTTGCTCTCGGTACAGGATTACCTGCTGCAGGTTGAAGAGGTCGGCGACTGGGACGGCGAAGAAGAGCTGGTTGCCGATAAGTTTAATACCATAGTGCACGTAGTGTGGGATGCACTACCCGATAGTTTAACCACTAAGCAAATTGGCCAGTTAATGCCACTGTTGTGGGAGCAACTGCGTGGCGATACGGTATTACTGGATGCTGACGAAGACGAACTGGTTGATTGGGCACTGTCCTATATCCAACAACAAATAGAAGAAGGCATGGCTGACGATGAGCCTGCTGATGAAGAAGAGTGAATGCTGCATGACAATTGTTACCCCTGTAACGGCTGATACCCCTGTAAATTCTGAACTGGCGACGCCGGTAGCGGAAAAACCAGCGAATGTAAAAGAGGTTTTAAGCTTTTTAACCGCAAATTTTCCGCTATGCTTTATTAGCGAGGGGCCGGTAAAGCCCTTAAAAGTTGGGATCTTTCAAGATCTGGCAGCTCGCCTGGGTGAAGATGCTGCTGTAAGTAAAACCCAACTACGCCAAGCACTGCGGGTTTATACCTCAAGTTGGCGTTACCTGGAAGCCACCAAAGAAGGTGTCAGCCGGGTCGACTTAGATGGCCAGCCTGCAGAGCTGATAGATGCTCAGCAAGCCGAGCATGCGGCAAAATTATTGGCAGAAAGTAAACAAAAAGCCGCTGAGAAACGTAAGATCCGTCAACAGGAGCAAAAAGCGCTGGCGGCAAAGACGGCGCAAGCTGAAAAAGGACCAGGCGCAGCTAAACCAGCGCGGTCTGAACAAAAAAGACCGAACAAAAACCCAAAAGCTGCCTCTAAGAGTGTAAAAGCGCCGGTTAAAGCGGTACAAAGCCCTGTCGTTAAACCTGCTGCGGCTGCGGTAGAGTTAGCGGCGTTAGCACCGCAACAGACTGTGGTTGGCGCTAAGGTGCTGGTGAAATTAGGCTCAAGTCCAATGCCAGCGACAGTGACAGAAGTAAACCTGCCGGATGTAACGGTACAGTTAAACTCCGGCATGGTGATCAAAACACGTCAGGACAGCCTGTTTCAGGCCTGACGCAAACTGAGAGTGTTATGAAAAAATTTTCCCTGATAGCTGTTGGTTTATTTTTAGCACTTGGCGTTGCCGCAGAGACTACAACGCCAGTTGATATCAGTGCCTTACCGGTCATCAGCCAGTCGCCACAACATGCGACAGCCAGCAAACGGGTTGCGGCGACCTTTACCCGGGCCCACTATTTGCCGGTACAGTTGAATGACGAGCTGTCAGGGCGAATTTTTGACCTCTATCTGAAAAACCTGGATTACTACCGTAACCACCTGTTAGCCAGCGATGTCAGCGACTTTGAACAATATCGCAATCAATTTGACGAGGCGATCAATCGTGGCAACCTGAGTTTTGCATTCGATTTCTTCAATTTGGCGCAGCAACGGCGTTTTGAACGTTTTGATTTTGCCATCCAGCAACTGGAGCAAGAGCACAATTTTGAAGCCGATGACTATTACGTTTATGACCGTGAAGATGCAGCCTGGCCGGCAGACAGAGCCGAGTTGGATGAGTTATGGCGGCAACGGGTTAAGTTCGACTTACTCAATTTAAAACTGACCGGTAAAACCCTGGCGGAAGCCAAAGAAATTTTGGTTAAGCGTTATCGCAATACGCAGAAACGCCTGATGCAAACGAATAGCGAAGATGTATTCCAGTTAGTCATGAACTCGTTCGGCAGAGCGGTAGAAGCCCATACGTCCTATCTGTCTCCGCGTAATGCCGATCGTTTTCAGCAGGAAATGAACCTGCAGCTGGAAGGCATTGGTGCGGTACTGCGTGCCGATGAGGATTATACGGTAATCCAAAGTCTGGTGCCGGGTGGGCCGGCGGATCTGACCCAACGCTTAAAGCCAAAAGATCGTATTATTGGCGTAGCGCAGGACAGTAAAGATTTCGTTGATGTTGTAGGCTGGCGCCTGGACGATGTAGTGGATCTGATCAAAGGTCCCAAGGGTAGTAAAGTTCGTTTACAGGTACTGGGCGGCAGTGATGTCAATAGCCAGACTCAGGTGGTGGAGATCGTTCGCGATAAGATCCGGCTGGAAGACCGGGCAGCAAAATTTGAAGTACTGGAGCCCAAACTAGGCGAATTAACGTCTAAAGTTGGCGTCATTAATATCCCGGGCTTTTATAACAATTTGTCTGAGGACGTGAAAAAGCTGCTGGCCGAGGCGAACGAGCAAAAAGTTGAAGCTCTGATCGTTGATTTACGTGGTAATGGTGGCGGCTCCCTGCAAGAAGCTACCCTGTTAACCGGTTTATTTATCGATCGTGGTCCGGTGGTACAAATCCGATATGGCGATGGCAAGATTGGTCTGAATGGTGATAGCGATGGCGTCTCCTTTTATGATGGTCCGCTAACCGTTCTGGTTGACCGCTACAGTGCCTCAGCCTCTGAGATTTTTGCTGCTGCGATGCAGGATTATGGCCGGGCCTTGGTGATAGGTGAGCAGACCTTTGGTAAGGGAACTGTGCAGCAACATCGCGGAATAGGTCGGATCTACGACATGTTTGAGCAACAGCTCGGTAGTGTGCAATACACCATGGCGAAGTTCTATCGCATTAATGGTGGCAGCACCCAGCATAAAGGTGTGATTCCGGATATTAGCTTCCCGTCGGCAATTGACCCTGCAGACTGGGGTGAGAGTAAGGAAGACTATGCTCTGCCCTGGGATGCGATCACCCCGGCGCAGTATGCGGCGCAGCAAGATCTGCAACAAGTTATCCCTGTGTTGCAGCAAAAGCATCAGCAGCGTATTGCGAATGAAGTCGAGTTTCAGTATCTGGCCGCCGATATCGCTGAATATCAGCAGCAGAAAGATGAAAAGCGGGTATCGTTAAATAAGGCGGAGCGCATTGCTAAGCGTAAAAGTGATGAGGCCAGGGCGTTACAACGTACCAATGAGAGGTTGAAACGGCTGGAATTATCTGCGGTTACTTCGGTTGACGACGCACCTGAGGTATTGAGCAAGCTGGATCCATTTTTAGAAGAAGCTGCCCACATCACGTCAGACTGGTTGCAGTTAAACCGGCTGGCCAAAAAGTAAGTCAGCATAAGCGAAAAGGCGATGTTAACCGCCTTTTCTCAATAATTACAATACGTATTACAACAACATAATAATTATAAAGGTTAACTATGTCGGGAACACGTCAATCCGTGCACGGCCTTTGGTCGAGCCGTCTGGCTTTTATTCTTGCCGCCACCGGTGCTGCAGTCGGCTTGGGAAATATCTGGAAATTCCCCTACATTATGGGTCAGAACGGCGGCGGTGCCTTCGTGCTGGTTTATCTGCTGTGTATTTTACTGATCGGTATTCCGGTTATGATGTCGGAAGTGTTGATTGGTCGGCGCGGCAGGCAGAGCCCCGGTTTATCAGTAAAAACGCTGGCCTTAGAGGCTAATGGTAGTACCCGTTGGCAACTGGCGGGTTGGAGCGGCTTAGTTGCCAGTTACTTGATCCTGTCATTTTATGCGGTGATAGCCGGCTGGGCACTGTATTACGTCTTTAAAACGGCCAGTGGTGATTTTGTCGGCATGCCAGCCGCAGAAGTTGGCGCTGAGTTTGGTAGTTTTATCAGCAACCCGCTGTTACTGATTGGATTTTCAACCGTTATTCTGGCGGCGACAGTGTATGTGGTGGGGCGCGGTGTGCATAAAGGTCTGGAGCAGGCAGTTAATTATTTGATGCCAGCCTTATTTGTACTGCTGCTTGTGATGGCGCTTTACTCTGGTTTCAATGGCGACTTTGCGCAGGCCGCTGAATTTATGTTTAAACCGGATTTTTCAAAATTGACGGTGAACGGCGTCTTGCTGGCATTAGGGCATGCCTTTTTCAGTCTGAGTTTAGCTTCTGGCGCTATGATGATTTACGGGGCTTATTTGCCGACTAATGTGTCTATAGGTAAAGCAACGATATTAATTGCACTGTGCGATACGGCCGTCGCTCTGTTGGCTGGTTTGGCAATATTTCCACTGGTATTTGGTTATGGACTAACGCCGGCAGAAGGGCCAGGGCTGATTTTTGTTACCTTACCGATTGCCTTTGGTAGCATGCCATTTGGCACGCTGTTTGGTACGCTATTTTTTGTGATGTTGGTGTTCGCCGCTTTTACCTCTACCATCGCCATGATTGAATCGACCGTTGCCTGGTTGGTCGAAACCAAAGGCTTAAAACGCTATCAGGCGACCATTGCAACCGGCTTGTCGCTGTGGTTACTCGGTTTGCTGACGGTATTCTCCTTTGCCGGCGCCAGCTGGGCCAGCCTGGACTGGACTATTCTTGGTAAGCCAATCAGTAACTTTTTTGAGCTTAAAGATTATCTGACGTCCGCAATTATGTTGCCGGTGGGAGGACTCTTTATTGCAATCTTTGTTGGTTGGGTCATGACGGAAAAAGCGACCCGTGAAGAACTGGCAACGACACCCTTTGCCTATCAAATCTGGCGTTTGGCTATCCGTTGGTTAACGCCGGTGGCGGTGATTATCGTATTTTTAAATCTGATCGGCTTGCTGGACTGGTTCCGCAGCCTGACTAACCAGTAAGCGGAGCATGGTGAACATGGAACAAACTCAGGTACGAGCTCCAAGCTTGCTGGATGCCATTCTACCGATGCTGGTGCTGATTCTGTTATTGGCGGCGTCGGTCATACTTTTTGGTAGTGACTCGTCTTACGGGCCAAATCAAATCGCACTCTTTATTGCCGCTGGTGTCGCGATCATTATTGGTTTGAAAAACGGCTACAGTTGGTCTGATCTTGAAGCCGCGATGGTAAAGGGCATTTCGCTGTCATTGGCGGCCGTACTGATTTTACTGGCGGTCGGTGCGCTAATCGGTACCTGGCTCTTATCCGGCACAGTACCAACCTTAATCTATTATGGTTTGCAGGTACTGAGCCCGAGCTGGTTTTATGCCGCCAGTTGTATCCTGTGTGCCGTAGTCGCGATGAGTATCGGTAGCAGCTGGACTACTGCTGCCACTATCGGCGTCGCGCTGATTGGCGTAGCCACGGGTTTGGGGCTGTCACCGGCAATTACTGCGGGTGCCATTGTCTCCGGTGCCTATTTTGGCGATAAAATCTCGCCGTTAAGTGAAACGACAAATCTGGCGCCCGCCGTAGCCGGTGCAGATTTATTTCAGCATATCCGGCATATGTTGTGGACTACCATCCCCAGCATTGTGCTGGCCGTTTTTGGTTTCCTGATTATCGGTTTTAATACTGAAGTTAGTGCAGATCTGGAGCAGGTACAACAAATCAGTGCGGTACTGAACAGTCAATTTAATATCAGCCTATGGACGCTGGTACCGTTGTTTGTACTGTTATTTATGGCAATGCGCAAAGTGCCAGCCTTTCCAACCGTGTTTATCGGTGCTTTATTAGGTGGTGTCTGGGCAGTGTTGTTCCAGCCAGAGCTGATAAACCGCTTAGTCGATGAGCAATTACCTGCCGCCGTTGCGGTGGCAAAACTGGTGTGGCAAACCCTGTTTGCTGGTTTTAGCATCAGCACAGGCAATAAAGATATGGATGATTTGCTCAGTGGTGGTGGTATGGCGAGCATGCTCAACACCATCTGGCTGATTTTCTCGGCGATGATGTTTGGCGCTGTGGTAGAACATATTGGCCTGCTACGGAAATTTGTGCAGTCAATTCTGGCGTTTGCCCGCAGTACAGGTTCACTAATTACTAGCACCATGGCAACCTGTCTGGCAACCAATATCCTGACCGCCGATCAATATATGTCTATTGTGATGCCAGGCCGGATGTATAAAGAAGAATATGAGCGGCGCGGCTTGGCGCCAGTCAATTTGTCGCGCGCACTAGAAGATGGTGGCACCATAACCAGTCCGCTGATTCCGTGGAATACCTGCGGTGCTTATATGCATGGTGTGCTGAATGTTAACCCGCTGGATTACTTGGTCTATGCATTCTTTAATTTGATAAACCCGGTGCTGGCGGTGCTCTATGCGTATTTGGGGATTAAGATCCTCCGTCTGACACCACCGGAGTCGGTGTTGCCAGGTTTGGCCGGTAAAAATAGCTAAGAAAAAAGCCTGAAGAGATTCAGGCTTTTTACCTTAAGACAGTATATGAAGTAGGGATCTGCAGTATGAGTGAAATCCGTCAGCCAAAACGTTTAGTTGACTATCAAGCCCCGGCTTTTGTTATTGAGCAAACCCTGTTACGTGTGGAATTGGATCCGGTCGCAACCCGGGTCTACAGTAAACTAAAGTTCCGACGGCAGACGGCTGGCAGTTTGTGGCTGGATGGCCAGGCGCTGCAGTTAATCAGCATCCGGCTAAATGATGCGCCGCTTGGCGAAGACGCTTATCAGCTTAGCGATAAAGGGTTGGCGATTAATGAGCCGGGTGACGTTGGCATCCTGGAAGTGGTAACGCAACTTAACCCGGAACAGAATACTGCGCTAGAGGGGTTGTATCTGGCCGATGGCGTCTATTGTACTCAGTGTGAAGCTGAGGGTTTTCGGCGTATTACTTATTATCCGGACCGTCCCGATGTGCTGTCAGTTTTTACGACTACTATTGTCGCAGACCAGGCTCAGCTGCCGTTTTTACTGTCCAATGGCAATAAGATTGCCACTGAACAATTAGCTGATGGCCGCACTGCAGTAACCTGGCATGATCCTTTTCCTAAACCCAGCTATTTGTTTGCCCTGGTCGCCGGTGATTTTGATGTGCTGGCGGATCGCTTTGTCACCGCCAGTGGCCGCGAGGTGGTGCTGGAATTTTTTGTTGAAAAAGGCAAGGGCCGCCGTGCTGCTTTTGCACTGGCTGCGCTGCAGCGTGCGATGCGTTGGGACGAACAGCGGTTTGGTCTGGAATATGACTTGGATCGCTATATGGTAGTGGCGGTTGATTTCTTTAATATGGGGGCCATGGAAAATAAAGGCCTGAATATTTTTAACAGTAAATATGTACTGGCGGATGAACAAACTGCCACCGATAACGATTACTATCATATCGAGTCGATTATTGGTCATGAATATTTTCATAACTGGACCGGTAACCGTGTCACCTGCCGCGACTGGTTTCAGCTGAGTTTAAAAGAGGGGCTGACGGTATTCCGCGATCAGGAATTTAGTGCTGATATGGCTTCTGCCACCTTAAGCCGGATAGATGCAGTGAAGCTGATTCGCACCGCACAGTTTGCCGAGGATGCCAGTCCTATGGCGCACCCGATCCGGCCAGAGCAAGTATTGGAAATGAATAATTTCTATACCGTCACCGTCTACGATAAGGGTGCTGAGGTGATCCGGATGTTGCAAACGCTGCTCGGACGCGAGCGTTTTACTGCTGGGCATCAGCTATATCTTGAACGTCACGATGGTCAGGCGGTTACCTGTGATGATTTTGTGCAGGCGATGCAGGATGCCAGTGGTGTTGATTTACAGCAATTCCGCTTGTGGTACAGCCAGTCCGGTACGCCAGAAGTTAGCGTAACTCAGGTTTACGATGCCGCTGCGCAACAATTACGCTTAACCTTGACTCAGCATACGCCGGCAACTGCGGATCAGCACAGCAAGCAGCCATTGGTGATTCCGGTAAAAATCGAAATTTTGCAACCACAAACAAAGCTGCGCCAACAAGCCTTGCTGGTGCTAACGGCAGCGACTCAGGAGTTTGTGATAGCTGAGATTGCGACAGCACCCTTGGTGGTTTGGCTGGAAGATTTCTCGGCACCGGTGAAACTGCATTGTCAGTATACAGCAGAGCAGTGGCTCAGTATTGCCGCACAAGCCAGCAATGGCTTTGCCCGCTGGGATGCGATGCAGCAGTATTGGAGTCTGATGCTGCGTCAGGCACTGCACAATAACGAGCTGCCGCAACTGTCAACTGAGTTGCTGGCTTTCTATCGTCAGTTATTGCGTCAGCCGCTGCAGGACCTGGCGTTGACCGCGGAACTGTTGCAGTTACCTGATTTTGAGACCTTGGCCGGGCAGTATCAACCGATCCCGGTTGACGCCTTGCTGGATGCGTTACAACATTTGACCCATCAGCTCGCGACGGTATTGCAGGATGATTTTAGCTATTGTTATCAGCAGCTGCTGTTTGCACCCTATCAATATCAACAACAGCAGGTAGGGCAACGTGCGCTGAGGAGTCTGTGTTTAAATTATCTGGCGCATACTGATGTTGGTGAGGAGCTGGTGGAGCAGCAGTTTCAACAGGCTGATAATATTACCGATCAACTAGCGGCGCTGCGTGCTGGCCAGTCAGCGGTACTGGCCGCAAACGACAGCCGTTTGGCCCGGTTGGCGGAGCGATTCGCGGACGATGTGCAGGTCTTGGATAAATACTTTAGTCTGGTCGCAACCCTACCGAGTGAGCAGGTGTTTACCAAGCTGGAGCAGCTTACTGCGCATCCGGCCTTTAGCTGGAAAAATCCGAACCGGGTTCGGGCAGTATTTAGCGCTTTTAGTCAGCGTAATCCGCAACAGTTTCATCGGGCAGACGGTAAGGGCTATCGTTTGCTGGCAGAGGTGGTAACAAAATTAGATGCCTTAAATCCACAGCTGGCAGCTCGACTGGTTACACCCTTGTTATCCTGGCAGCGCTATGATCTGCAGCGTCAGCAGTTATTACGGCAACTATTGCAACAGCTGGCTACCGGCAGTGCTTTATCTGATGATCTTTATGAAAAGGTCAGTAAGAGCCTGACATGAACCGTAGCTATCTGTTTGGCGCTTTTTTATCAGCAGAAAAGTGCCAGCGCTATTATCGCGGTGAGGTGCGTTATGTCATCGTCACTGCGGACAGCGGCGAGCGTATCCAGTTAGCTTTCCGGCATTTCCAACCCTATTTAAGCCAGCTGGGGATCCACGGTCGTTTCCGGCTAACCGTGAATGCGGCGGGGGATTTTTTGCAGCTGGAAAAAATTAGTTAGAGTATATACTTTAAACGGAAGATTAAAACATTAGCTTGCTTTATTAGCTGGTTTGACCTTTAATTTCATTAGCTTAGCCCGTGGGTCAGCTGGTCTGATCTCCATGATTAAACTAGCTGACGGCAGCAGCTGAGAGTTCTCAGTGTAAAAGGGCAAAAAATGAATAAAAATCAACAGATTTACCTCTTGGCAAACCTTGCTAACGCTTACAAATGATGTAATTATTTTAATGAAAGGAACTGATGCGGCTATGATGTCGGCTCAGGACAATAAATAAAAAAGAACATATAACTACCTGTCGGGACAGGGGGGGAGACAACAAATGAAGAAAAGGCCAATCCGCTTTGCTAAAAGCCCATTGGCAGCCGGTATTACTACTGCGCTGTTAATGCTGTCTTATGCACCGGCTCAGGCAGCCACATTCAATTTCGGTGATGTTGAAGTGGTGTTTGACTCAACTTTCTCTTACGGTGCCAGCTGGCGTACTGAAGAGCGTAACTGGGATACCATTGCAAAAGTTAACCATCCACGCTTTAACTGGACCGGTTATAACGCTGCGACCAACGTGATCTACCCCTCCGCAGATATCTGGGCTCAGCCAGGCGGCTATTCTAGCAATGGTGATGCTGGCAACCTGAATTTTGACCGTGGTGATATGTTCAGTAGCCTGTTTAAAGGCTTACATGAACTTTCAATCAAAAAAGATAATATCGGTTTCTTTAGCCGTTTTATGTATTTCTACGACACGGCGTTAAATGATGGAAAATTTGCTTACACCAACCCGTTAAGCGGTAAAAAGGTTGACCCTTGTGAGGATAAAAGATCCAGTGAGTTAGCCTGTAAAGACGTGCGCCTGCTGGATGCTTACATTTATGGCAACTTCGCTTTTAATGATGGCATGAATCCGGTCACCATTCGTGTTGGTAACCAGGTACTCAGCTGGGGCGAAAGCACCTTTATTCCACACGGTATTAATATCACGCCGGTCGATGTGGGTATTTTGCGGGCACCGGGCGCTGACTTAAAAGAAGCCTTTATCCCAACTGGCATGGTGACTTTAGCGGTCGGCTTAACAGATCAATTATCAGCTGAACTGTTCTACCAATACAGCTGGCAGGAAAGTTATTTACCCCCCCCAGGCACTTACTTCTCAACCAACGACTTCGCGGGTCGCGGCGGTTATGCGCAGAATATCCAGTTAGGTTTCTCGGGTAACCCGGATATCGATTTGGCTTTCTTGTTACAAAACCTGAATGGTTTAGGTGCGGCGTTAGCTGCTGGTCAGATTACGCCGACGCAGGCGTCGCAACTTTATCTTGCTTACCCAACTAAGGTCGCGCTGCGCCCGGCGGGTGATGCGGGTGAAATCAAGCCGGAAGACGGTGGTCAGTACGGTGTGAAATTAGAATATTTTGCGCCAAACCTCGGTGATACCGAGTTTGCATTGTATTACATGAACTATCATAGTCGGGTTCCGGTAATTTCGGGTGTGGCATCAAACTTTGGTGCTGCCGCCATCCAGGCCGATCTGGGTTACCTGGTACAGAACGCTGGCAACCTGAGCGCTCAGAACGTGCAAAACCTACGCGCTTTCTCCAAAGGCTTACTGGAATACCCGGAAGATATCAAACTGTATGGTTTTAGCTTTAACACCAACCTGGGTACCACCTCAGTCGCCGGTGAAATTGCTTACCGTCAGGACGAGCCACTGCAAATTGACGACGTAGAAATTCTGTATGCCGGTATGCCGGAGCAGCTGGCTAATGCGGGCATTCGTCCGGATCTGGCCGGGATTTCACAATTAGGCCGTTTTATTGGTTCGAAAGCCACTCCAGGCAATTACGCGCAGGGTTATATTCTGCGTGACACCATTCAGGCACAGATGACCTTTACCCACCTGTTTGGACCAAGCTTAGGTGCCGATAACTTTACGATGTTAGCGGAAGTAGGTGGTATCCGCATCAACGATATGCCAGCGGAAGATGTACTGCGTTTAAACGGCCCTAATACCGACCGTAGCGGTGCGCCGCTGATTGGCGCCAATGGTCCGTCAACCGGTTTACACACTGGCTTATCAAATGGCCCGGAAACCAATCCATTCCCAACAGCGTCAGCCTGGGGCTACCGTATTCTGGCCAAAGCCGATTATAACAACGTATTCGCCGGGGTGAACTTATCACAGCGTCTGGTGTTCTCACATGATGTGAACGGTATCACGCCTGATCCACTGTTTATGTTTGTTAAAGATCGTAAGTCTGCGTCTTACGCGGTGTCTTTCGATTACCTGAACAAATGGTCTGGTGAATTAAGCTATAACTGGTTCTGGGGTGGTGTAGGTACGACCAATAACACCGAAGACCGTGATTTTATTTCTTTCAATATTAAATACTCTATTTAAGGGACGAGCGCGAATTATGAAAAAACTCACCCTGTTAGCATCAGCCGTAGCGCTGGTGTTCAGTTGTAACGCCTTAGCAAAGTTACCTGCCGATCAGGTTGCGCGTTTGGGACAAGATTTAACACCGGTTGGTGCTGAGAAGGCGGGTAATGCTGCCGGCACTATTCCGGAATGGACTGGCGGTATTCAAGCTGCCCCAGCTGGCTATAAGCCTGGCGATCATCACCCTAATCCTTTTGCTGACGATAAGGTGTTGTTCACGATCAGCAAAGCGAACCTGGATCAGTACCGGCAGTTTTTAAGTCCGGGCCAGATCGCCTTATTTGATCTGTATCCAGATACCTTTAAGATGAACGTGTATCCAACACGTCGTACTGCCTCTTATCCGCAATATTTCTACGACGCGACTAAACGTATCGCTGCGCAGGCTGAGCTGGTGCAGGGCGGTAACGGTCTGAAAAATGCGGCTATTGGTATTCCGTTCCCAATCCCAAGCAACGGTCTGGAAGCGATATGGAACCATATCGTCCGTTACCGTGGGGTTGCGGCCAGCCGTAATGGTGGCCAGGCTGCGCCAACTGCGCAGGGCGCTTATACCATTATCGGCTTTGACGAGCAGATTATGTTTAAGTATTCCCACCCGGATGCGACCCCTGAAGCACTGCAAGCAGAAAATATCCTGTTCCGCTTCAAGCAAAGCGTCACCACGCCAGCCCGTCTGGCCGGTACTGCGCTGCTGGTACATGAAACCATGGATCAGGTGGCTACACCGCGTCAGGCCTGGACTTATAACACTGGTCAGCGCCGGGTTCGTCGTGCGCCAAACGTAGCTTATGATGCGCCGGGTACGGCCTCAGACGGGCTGCGTACCACCGATGACTTCGATATGTTTAACGGTTCACCAGATCGTTATAACTGGGAGTTAAAGGGTAAGCAGGAAATGTATATCGCCTATAACGATTACAAGCTGCACAGCAAAGAGTTGAAGTATGCCGATATCCTTATGGCTGGCCATATTAATCCAGAGTACGTACGGTATGAAAAACACCGGGTCTGGGTGGTTGAGGCAACGCTGAAAGAAGGTACCCGCCATGTTTATGGTAAGCGCGTATTCTTTATCGATGAGGATAGCTGGCAAATTCATGTTGCCGATCTGTATGACAACCGTGGCGATTTATATCGGGTAGCGGTAGCGCATGGTCTGAACTACTACGAGGTGCCAACACATTGGAGTACGTTAGAGGTTTACCATGACCTGAACTCGCGCCGTTATATCGCGATCGGTCTGGATAACGAAGATCGGATGTATGATTTCTCGGTAACCTTGTCAGATAATGATTTCACGCCAGCCTCGCTGCGTCGTGAGGGGACCCGTTAAAGCGGATAGCTGAGAAAGGCTGGCGCAAGCCAGCCTTTTTTTTAACTGCAGGCGCCTGTCGTCTGGTCTTGATAAACTGAGTGTGTGACTGATTTATGCATAAGTATTTACTTGCCGGCTGTTTGTCGGCGTTAGCCTTGACACCACTGGCTGCGGCGATGACCGAACAGTCGGCTTTGCCGCCTGGCGAGGCCAAGCCGGCCTTTATGATACCGCTGGCAGCGAAAAGCTTGCTGACTGATGTGGTGGAAATCACCGACGGTCAGTTTGCAGCTGTAGGCGACCGTGGTCATATTTTGCTGAGTCAGGATGGCATGAACTGGCAGCAGGCACAGGTGCCTGTGCAGTCACTGTTAACCTCAGTGTATTTTACTGATGCGGATTATGGTTGGGCGGTCGGGCATGATGCCACCATTCTGCATAGTCAGGATGGCGGAAAAACCTGGCAAATCCAACAGTTTTTGCCGGAAACAGATAAACCGCTGATGGATGTGTATTTCTTTGACCGGCAGCGCGGTATGGCGGTCGGTGCCTATGGCATGTTCTTTACCACTAATGATGGCGGCAATACGTGGGACAAGGCGTTTTACCTGTCACTGGCCTCGGTTGATGATCAGGAGTTTTTGGCAGAGTTGGAAGAAACCGATCCGGAAGGTTATTTACTGGAGCGAGAGTCGGTATTACCGCATTTTAACCGGCTAATTGTTGCCGGCCAGCAAGTCCTGATGGTTGGCGAAGCCGGTTTCGTTGCCATTAGTGAAGATGCCGGTGAAAGTTGGCGCCGGCTGGAGGAGTTCTATAATGGCTCTTTGTTTGATATTCACCGCACTCAGGCCGGAACGCTGCTGGTTGCCGGTTTACGCGGTAATCTGTTCCGAAGCACCGATAATGGCGAAAGCTGGCAAGATATTGCGTTACCGGTGTCTGCGACCTTGAACAGTATTTTTGAAGATGACTCGGGCAAGCTTTATTTGGCGGGTAACGCCGGGGCGCTGTTATTAAGCGAGGATGACGGTCTGAACTTTGTCGAGCAGTCACAGGCCGACGGCCGCGCGGTATTAAATGGTCTGGCCATTGCAGAACAGGTGTTGCTGGTAACTGAAGCCGGTGTAAAACTAACTACGATAAATAAGTCTGAATAATATGAGTATGAATTGGCTGGTAAATAAGTTTGAGTATAGCCTGTTCCGTCATCGCTTAGTGGTGCTGGTGCTGTTTGCGGTCGCGACCCTTGTCTTGTTGTGGCGGGCAACCGATATCAAACTGGATGCGGCTTTTAGCAAAAACATTCCGCTAAAGCACGAATATATGCAAACCTACCTGAAACATGAACAGGACTTCGGTGGCGCTAACAATATTCTGATCGCGATGTGTGATGCCAGCGGCGATATCTTTAATGCCAACTTCTTCGATAGTTTACGTCGCGCCCATGATGATGTGGTTTATACCCCCGGAGTGGAGCGTGTGCTGGTTAAATCCCTGTTTAGCCCGAGCACCCGCTTTATTGAGGTGGTCGAGGATGGTTTTGCTGGTGGACCGGTTATCCCAGCCGACTTTACACCGGATGCCGAGGGCTTAGCGCGGGTGAAAGAAAACGCCGAGAAAGCCGGTGTTATCGGTCGCATGGTCGCGGATGACTATAGCTGCGCCATGATTACGGCTTCGTTACTCGAATACGATCCGGAAACTAACCTGCCGCTGGATACCATCGCCTTTGCCGGTAAACTGGAAAATGATATCCGCGCCAAATACCAGACCGAACAGGTTAGTGTGCATATTATTGGCTTCGCCAAAATGGTTGGCGATGTGGCAGAAGGCGCTAAAGGTGTCGTTGCCTTCTTCGGTGTGGCGATCGTCATTACGACCTTTATGGTGTTCCTGTTCTGTCGTTCGGTGATGTTGACGGTATTACCGATAGCCTGTTCACTGATTGCCGTAGTCTGGCAGATGGGCTTGCTGACGGTGCTGGGTTTTGGCATCGATCCGATGTCAATTCTGGTCCCGTTCTTAGTCTTTGCCATAGGCGTAAGTCACGGCGTACAGATGATTAACTCCACCGGTAAAAGGGTAGCTGCTGGCATGAGTGCCAAAACTGCAGCCCAGGCCAGTTTCCGTAAACTGTTGATCCCAGGTGGCGTGGCGCTGTTATCTGATACGGTCGGTTTTCTGACGTTATTGATTATTGAAATCGGCGTGATCCGTGAGCTGGCCATTACTGCCAGTTTGGGTGTGGCGGTCATTATTCTGACTAACCTAATCCTGTTACCGGTGCTGATGTCTTTTGTACGCTTTAGTAAAGCCTATCAGGAGCGGGTAGCCAAGCCGAATGTGGCAGCAGATAAAGCCTGGTATGCGTTATCCGCCTTTGCCACGCGCCGTTACGCTGCGGTGATCCTGGCCTGTACGGCGTTATTGTTTGCTTATGGCTATTGGCAGAGCCAGCAACTGAAAATTGGTGATTTGCATGCCGGTGCGCCGGCGCTGCACGAAGACTCACGCTATAACCAGGATACTTTTTTAATCACTGACCGCTTTGCGATCTCAGTCGACTATATCAATGTGATGGTTGAGAGTATTCCCAGTGCCTGTACCCATCATGACATTATGGATCGTATCGATCAGTTCCAATGGCTGATGGAAAACGTACCAGGTGTGCAGTCGGCGGTATCCTTGCCGTCGGTATCAAAAGTGATTAACGCCGCCTATAACGAAGGCAACGCTAAATGGCGGGTATTACCACGTAATACGCAAAGTCTGGTGCAGGCGTCATCACGGGTTGAAACCAGCACCGGTTTATTGAATGCCGATTGCTCAGTGATGCCAGTGATGATTTTCCTCGAAGATCATAAAGCCGAAACCATAGAGCGGGTGGTTGCCGCAGCCAAGCAACATGGCGCTGAGCTGGGTGATGCGGATACCCGCTTTATGCTGGCAACCGGCCCGGCCGGTGTCATGGCTGCCACCAATGAGGCGGTAAGTGCCGCGCAGCAACCGATGATGTGGTACGTTTATGCGGCAGTCATTCTGCTGTGTTTAATGAGCTTCCGCTCGGTGCGTGCTACCGCTGCAGTCATTATTCCACTGTATGTGGTATCAGTGTTAGCCACAGCACTGATGACTAAGTTGCAGATTGGTTTGACAGTATCGACTTTGCCGGTTATCGCACTGGGTGTGGGTATTGGGGTGGATTACGGTATCTATATTCTGTCAACGATGAGCCAGCAGTTACGCGATGGTATGCCACTGCGTCAGGCCTACTTTGAGGCGTTAAAAGAGCGGGGCAGTGCGGTGCTGTTTACCGGTATCACACTAGCTATCGGTGTTAGTACCTGGGTATTTTCGGCGCTGAAATTCCAGGTGGATATGGGGATCCTGCTGACCTTTATGTTTATCGTTAATATGTTGGGGGCAATCGTCGTATTGCCGGCACTGGCGGCTTTCTTCTGGCGCAAAAATAATTAACCCAACAGATAAAAAATATAATTATGCAGCTTAAACAATGAAAATGGCCGAAAGGCCATTTCAGACTGCTGACAAAGTCCTGGACGCCGATCCAGGACTTTGATCTAATAGGGTTAGTTGATTTGAAGGCTAACCATCATGCTCAAAACTCCCTCTCCTCAACAATATCAGTTAGAAATGGTCACGCT